>FLNW01001278.1_pt1 | contig 33007 bp, 27 predicted proteins | sample 1140371 | NCBI WGS metagenome assembly FLNW01 (sample SAMEA3878170, study PRJEB12797) | bioreactor metagenome | biome: Moose rumen | place: Sweden | collected 2011-10
GCATCCTGAAGCAATTTTGGATGCATCCAACCAATAACTCATTCTCAATCATACCATTAGGGCTGTAGCCAATTGGAGTTACAGCCCTAACTTTTGTATATACCTGTACTTTAATGGATGGTTACCATGTGCGGAGGTGCGAAACGAGGATACGCTTAGCGTCACGGTTGAAAATTTCTCGCCGCTTGGCAGGAAATTAAATGTTTGTTGTGTGAAAGGATAACAAATAATAATATGGCGAGAACTATTATGCTTCGCCATATTTATTTGCAGTTGGTTGACTCGGTTGTGCAATCAAAAAGAAATCGTAGAATGGGATTAGTTGACACCATCCGTTATGTCCGAGGTTATGGCATCTTTTGGCCCTCTGAGCAAACCAAATCCACAATAGAGAAATTTGATAGACCTGTGGGTTACGAGAGAGAAACAGGACAGATACGAGAGGATAGATTGTTATCTTTTCGATTATTAAGATTCGCATTGTATTATTGTTAAGATTCTATATAACAAGAGCAAGTGATGTTTCAGCCAAAGAGAGCAGAAATATAGAGCGACGTTTGGCAAACGCCTGAAACTACCTTAAAGGAAGGCGGCGAATACTATTCACCTGCAACTACCAAGAAAGAGAACGGCGGATAAAATCCGCCTGAAATAGGCGGAGCTTTTTCTAATTATTGATGCGGGTTGCGATTTCCTCACCCACTATTTTTGCTCCGACTGGAGACCAATGGGTATCGTTTATGTAGTAAACATCCTTAACCCCTTTCGCCACTTCATTTTGCAGGAGTGGCTTGGTATTGATTATCCAAGGTTCTTCTGGCAGGCTGTCCAAAGTTGGATTATGAGGCCGATAGCCACTAACGATAAATGGTTCATAAACATCATACTTGTCAGCTGCTATAACAAATATCATAAAGATGTTATGTGCTTCTGCAAAATCATGTAAGGAATACAGATTCGTATTTGCTATTATCCTGTCTTCGCCTGAATATTTCTCAGTAAAGCGAAAATCACCATCCTTGTCCCAAGGAGAATCATAGATATATAAAGTGCGTTGCCTATTATTATGGGAAAACAAGTCTGCAACTAATATATAGCGATGAATAGGTTGATGCTTTCCAAGCGCTTTAGTTATATATTGGATAGCATCGTTAAGAATCTGAGGCTTTGGTTTTTCTATCTCAGCGAAATCTACTCTTGCTGTGTCATAAAGATTAATATCCTTAAATCGGTCTATATAAGAACGTTCTACCGATTCAAATACAACTATACTCTGAGCAGGAATCTCTTTCCTATTAACAAGACGAATAAACATATCTACCGGCGAGATATCTTTAGTACGCCTCCTGATATTATAAATATCAACAGATAATTGATCTCCAAGAAATTGTGAATAGCCATATTGCTTTTGCTGAGAGAATGAATCTCCAATGGTAAATATGCGTTTAACTTTGTTATCTACTTCTATAGAAAGAATACTATCGATGTTTTGAGTATGAATAACATGCGATTTATGAATAGGATACGTATTTTGCACTCGTTTATAGTACTCTTTATCAAACGTTATTTGCCCCAGATGTCCCATACCGCCAGTAATACGAGGGGTAATATAAAAGTGATAGATGGTGATATATCCATCTATTAACAGAAAGAGTATGCAAAATTTTATAAGGAATCGCTTCATTAGAACTGAAAATAGATAAATGTTACAGCATCAGCATAGAAATAAATTATCGCAGCTACTACCACGATGTAGATAGCGTATCGAATATACCATCGTTTGATATTCAGCTGCAAGCCATGTTCTTTGTCTCTTTGAATCCATTCGACAATAAGCATAACAATTATACATATTACCACTGGTATTCTTTTTGTTGAACCTGCCTGAGGAATAGAGAATATTGAAACATCACACATTCCTTGTAGATAGTGGTGCAATGATGGTATTCCTGAAGCACGGAAAATAATCCAGCCTATTACCACCAACGCGAATGTACAAAGCATTTGCAGGCATTCATTCCATGTGGGCAACAATCGTCCTTCGGCGACTTGGTTGGTGTATTTGCGGTTCTTACCAAGGAGAATGAGAGGAAGGAAAAGGAGAGCGTGGTACGCACCCCATGCGATAAACGTCCAGTTGGCGCCATGCCAAAAGCCTGAAAGCAAGAAAATGACAAACGTGTTTCGAATGATGATTAACTTCTTGTAGCGGTCGGGATTTTTGATGTGCACGGGAACCTCTGGACGGCTGCCACCCAAGGGAATATAGACATAATCTCTAAACCATGTGGTAAGAGAGATGTGCCAACGACGCCAGAACTCTGCTATGTCGCGAGAGAAATAGGGGTTATTGAAGTTACGCATCAGTTTGATGCCAAACAGTTTGGCTGTTCCTATCGCAATGTCCGAATAGCCGGAGAAATCACCATAGATTTGGAACGTAAAGAGGACGGCAGCCAATAAAAGCGTGGAGCCGTTTTGGGTATCGTACGTTGCCCAGACTTGATCTACATAGGTCGCGCAGTTGTCGGCAACAACAATCTTTTTGAATAATCCCCATAGGATTTGACGCATTCCGTCTGTTGCTTGGTCGTAAGAGAACGTGCGCTTGTTGAGGAACTGCGGCAACAAGTTCGTAGCCCGTTCTATAGGTCCCGCGACCAGTTGCGGGAAGAAAGCGATAAAGGCAAAAAAAGCGATGATGTCTTTGGTTGGAGCTATCTTCTGTCGATAGACATCGATGGAGTAACTAAGGGCTTGGAAGGTATAGAAGGAAATACCGACCGGAAGGATGATACGCAATAAGAGGCTGTTGGTGTTGATGCCGAAGAGTTGCCCGAACTCCGAAACGAAGAAATCGTAGTATTTGAAGATGCCGAGGACGGTAAGGTTGATGACGATGTTGGCTATCATCCATGCCTTGGCTCTTTTGTTGTCCACAGATGAAGCAGATTTGCTGATGAGCAAACCGCTGCCCCATGAACAAAAAGAGGTGAAAGCGATGAGGATGAGGAATCTCCAGCCCCACCAGCCGTAGAAGACATAACTGGCGATGAGGACAAACGCGTTTTGCAGACGCAGTTTGAGTGCGTCGTAGATATGTGTGTAGCCGATTGCCCAGTAAATGATGAAGACAAGCGGCAAAAAGAAAGCAAATTCTATTGAGTTAAATAACATAAAAAACGTGAGACTTGTCGGCTTCTATTTGGGACTCGAGGATTTCTGGACTACCTTTCTAAACCAAATATCTGTGAACAAGGCTCACGCCGTAACGTGAGCATAAAAGCCTTGTTCTTGGTTTAGAAATCTCAAAAGTGTCCAGTTTTCGAGTTCCCAAGTTCTTAGCTGAATGCTTTTATTTATGTATGTTGTTTGTCTGTTGTTTTATGCCATAGGCGGTTGTAGTTGTTTATTATGGTTTATTTGTTCCTTGTACTATCTGCATCATTTCGGCAGGAGTAACTACTATAGGAGATTTTGGGAAATGCCTGGTGTTGCCGGTTACAACATAGCCATCCTCTTTCGAAAGAGCAACCTCATAGAAAACCCTGTCGTCTTTGTCTGCAAAATTCTCACCGCTATCTGTCGGATCAAGATGCAGACCTGTCTTAACCAACTCAATCAAGTTCTGAATGCTGTCTTCGTCAAAATCAAACTTACCACGATGCAAGACTTCCTCGTATTCGTGGATAATATCTTCATTGTAAAGCAACACAATACGTCCGTCCAGCACGTAGTCCAACAGTAGCACCGTTGGCGAATCCGCTCGCTTCGACATCAACGCAGACACCAGCACATTCGTATCAAAAACAGCATAGAAAGTATGCATCATACCGTTGCCTTTCTTGCTTGTCTTGCTTGGCGGATTTCATTATTGATATCCTCAAGCGTCATTTCGGAATTGCCGTTTAATTCACTTATGCGCCGCATAGCAGCAATCGCTGCACGTGCATTGCGTCTGACAGTTTGTTGTGTCGTGTTGTACTCAATCATCAGCGCCTCGACTTGTCTTTGCAGCCAAGCCGTCATATCCGCCTCGTTGGCAAACGACTGGCGTGTGCGCTGAACGAGTTCGTCATTTAAAGCAAGTTTGTACATACACATAATTTTGTCCTCCTTTTTGTTAGTCTTTGCAACTTTCGGCTGATTTAGCCATTTTTCTCGTGCTTGGCAGCACTTGATTAAAAGTGCTGCAAAGTTACTGCTTTTTTTTGAGACATGCAAGAGTTGGAGTGATTTTTATACTTGAATCGGCAAATTTATTTGCAGAAACGGGCAGGAATATGCATCTTCAGGCACTGGCAGAGCCCTATTTAGTCATGGAAAGAGGGCACAGGTCGGCAGAGCCGATGTCCTCGCGTTCGGCAAGGAGATTGCGACGGTCGATACCGCTTTGCTAAATCGACAAAGCAACTCCTGCCTCCGCTCTCCCCACAGATTAAAATCTGCGGGAACCCCATTACTTTGAGCAGACGCAATGGACAAAGTGACCGGATAATATCCGGGGCAATGAACGAAGCTTTCCCGGCAGAGCCGATGCCGGATAGTATCCAATCGAACGAACGCTGTTATAAACCGCCATCAGATGGCGGGCTAACGGACGGAGGCAACGGCGGCAAAAATGCCACCGAGCGGGACAAACGGCATGACACATGTTACCAATTTGTCGTCTAACCCGCCAAAAGTGTCCAAAAAACGGGGTACACAACAGCGTGATGTACGCCTGTAGTTTGCCGACCAACCTATGGAAAGCCTTGCTATAACCTATGAATCACCTATGAATCACCTATGAATCACCTAAGAATATCCTAAGTCTATCTGCATGAAATTCGCTGCAAAGATAGTGAAAAGTTCGGACACAAGCAAGAAAAATCGTGGGAAAATGCATTTTGTCGGCAAAAGAACCACTTATTTTTGCCAAAGTTAAGACAGCAAACAAGAGAGAAGACAAGAGAGAAGGCACAAGAGAGAAGGCGTGAGAGAAGACATGAGAGAAGACATGAGAGAAGACAAGAGAGAAGGCGCAAGAGAGAAGACATGAGAGAAGACATGAGAGAAGACAAGAGAGAAGGCGTGAGAGAAGACAAGAGAGAAGACAAGAGAGAAGGCACCAGAGAGAAGACAAGAGAGAAGACATGAGAGAAGACAAGAGAGAAGGCGTGAGAGAAGACAAGAGAGAAGGCACAAGAGAGAAGACATGAGAGAAGACAAGAGAGAAGGCGCAAGAGAGAAGACATGAGAGAAGACGTGAGAGAAGAAAAGAGAGAAAACAAGGGAGAAAACAAGATAGTAAACAAGAGAGAAAAACAAGACAGTAAACTCAAAAGAGGAAGTAAACAGACAATACACGAAGCTGAGACATGATACCCAAGAAGAGCGCCCCGATGGACGCTCTTCTTGGGATGGACTAGGAGAAATAGTCGTCATAGAAGACATAGTCGTCATAGAAGACATAGATAGCCTAGTCATTTCTAGAGGGGATTACTCAGGTCTGGTCGTTGCGACGCTCCCCGCGGCAATCTCCGTTCGAAGACAAAAGTCAATTGTCTTCTCCATCTTTCTTGGCAGCCTTTTTGGCTGCTTTCTTGGCGGTTTTCCCCGCTTCAGCCTCCAACGAAGCCTTGAGGTCTGCCAATACGCTCAGGTCGCCGAGAGTAGTTTTCTCTACCTTGGGCAGTTCAACCTGCGGTTCTGCAGCCTTGGCTGCTTTCTGAGCCTTGGGAGCCTCTTTGCGCTCCTCCCATGTACGGAGGTGCGAAACGAGGATACGCTTAGCGTCACGGTTGAACTCAATCACCTTGAACGGCAGTACGTCGCCTACAGCAACAGCGGACTTGTCCTCTTTCTGGAGATGACGGGTGGTGCAGAAGCCTTCTACGCCTTCCTCCAGCGAGACAACAGCACCCTTGTCGTTGATCTCAACCACTTTGCCTCCTACGATCGTGTCAACGCCGAACTTAGCCTCAAGCTCCTCCCAAGGATTCTCCTCGAGTTGCTTGTGACCGAGCGACAGACGGCGGTTGGCTACGTCGATGTCCAGCACAACCACCTCGATCTGAGCACCGATCTGGGTGAACTCGTTCGGGTGTTTGATCTTCTTGGTCCAGCTCAGGTCGCTGATGTGGATCAGACCGTCCACACCTTCCTCAATCTCAACGAATACGCCGAAGTTGGTGAAGTTGCGAACCTTAGCCCAGTGGCGTGTGCCGACAGCGTACTTGGTCTCCACGTTAGCCCACGGATCAGCCTTGAGCTGCTTGATGCCCAGGCTCATCTTGCGCTCAGCGCGGTCGAGAGTCAGGATGACAGCGTCCACCTCGTCGCCGACCTTCAGGAAGTCGTTAGCGGAACGGAGGTGCTGGCTCCAGCTCATCTCGCTGACGTGAACGAGACCTTCCACGCCCTCTGCAATCTCCACGAATGCTCCGTAGTCGGCCATTACAACCACTTTACCGTGAACCTTGTCACCCACCTTGAGGTTCGAGTCCAGAGCGTCCCACGGATGCGGGCTCAGCTGTTTCAGACCGAGCGCAATGCGCTTCTTCTCCTCATCGAAGTCAAGGATAACAACGTTGATCTTCTGGTCGAGTTGTACGATCTCTTTCGGGTCGTTGACACGTCCCCAGCTGAGGTCGGTGATGTGAATGAGACCGTCCACTCCTCCGAGGTCGATGAATACGCCGTAGTTGGTGATGTTCTTAACCGTACCCTCGAGTACCTGACCCTTCTCGAGTTTGCCTACGATCTCAGCCTTCTGGGCCTCAAGTTCAGCCTCGATGAGAGCCTTGTGGCTAACCACTACATTGCGGAACTCAGGATTCAGTTTCACAATCTTGAACTCCATTGTCTTGCCTACGAGAATGTCGTAGTCGCGGACCGGCTTCACGTCGATCTGGCTTCCAGGGAGGAATGCCTCCATACCCAGTACATCTACGATCATGCCGCCTTTGGAGCGCCATTTGATGTAACCGGTAACAATCTCGCCTGCGTTGTAAGCCTCATTAACGCGGTCCCATGCGCGTGCAGCACGTGCCTCTTTGTGAGACAGTACGAGCTGGCCTTTCTTGTCCTCCTGGCTCTGGATGTAGACTTCTACTTTGTCTCCGACCTTGAGCTCGGGATTGTAGCGGAACTCGACAGCCGGTACGATACCGTCCGACTTGTAACCTACGTTGACTACTACCTCGCGTTTGTTGATGCTGGTGACTGTACCTTCCACCACCTCATTGTCCTTGATGGCTGAGAGTGTGGTGTCGTACTTTTGAATTTCTTCTTCGTTTTTTGTGCCTTGCTGTTGTGCTTCATAGGCATCCCAGTCGAAGTTCTGGAGAGAAAGATTTTCTGCCATGTTGGTAGAATAAGTGGGAATTGTTTTCTATCAGAATAGTTGACTATATGACCGGCCGACTATATGAACAGACTCCAAAATCCCGTTAAAGGGTTAAACAATCTTGCTTCTCAGCCGGTGTCCGCATGGTCCGAAAAGGTGTCGGGTCTCTCTACCGCGCGAAAAAGCGTGCAAAGATACGACATTTTTTTGACAAATACAAGTTTTTCGGCAAAAAAATGATTTTTTGTTTGCATATATGTATTTTTTGTTGTAATTTTGCTTCGTTATCCGTGTGTCGGATGCCTCTAAATTCGTTAAAGCCATGAAACTGAACTTGAGTTCTGAAATCTCGCTGAGCAGAGTCTCGCGCAGATTGTATTGTCCGGGTGACGTGTTTGAACAGAGCCGTGTGACGCGTATGGAGCAGATCCCGGTCTCTATTTTCGAATCCGCGCGCAGCGGCTGCGCCGAGGCTGCCGATACTATAGCACAGCGGATACAAAGCCGTCAGCGGAGCGGAGAGATGTTTGTGATGTCGCTGGCTCCTGGTCGCTCCACGCGCGACGTGTGCGCCGAGCTCGTGCGCAAACACAAGGAAGAAGGTCTGAGTTTCAGAAACGTTGTTTTCTTCGACCTGTTTGAGTATTACCCTCTGCCGGACGACCTGTCGGGATGTCATGCCCAGATCAAGAACTATTTGCTCGACCACGTGGATATCCCGGCAGAGAATATCCACACTATTCCGTGGAATATGAGCAAGGAAGAGATAGTGTCTTTCTGCCGTACCTACGAGGAGCAGATAGCAGCTGCCGGAGGTCTGGATTTCGTGCTGCTGGGCATAGGCCGCTGCGGCAATATCGGGTTCAACGAGCCCGGCTCGTCGTTCAACTCTCTCACCCGTCTGGTGCTGCTGGATAATAACTCGAAGGAGGATGCCAAGATCATGTTCGGTTCAATCGACCAGGTGCCTGTAAGCGCTATCACCATAGGCGTGAGCACTATTCTTCAGGCGCGCGAGGTGATGCTGGTAGCATGGGGCGACCATAAGGCGTCTATTCTGCTCAAGGCCGTTGAAAGCCGCTACGACACCGGTTGTCCTGCTTCGGCGTTGCAGCTCCACAAGAACTCCCGCGTGATAATGGACCTGAGTGCCGCCACCTCCCTCACACGCATTGCTACGCCATGGGGGGTCACATCCTGCGATTGGGACGACCAACTCCTCCGCAGAGCCGTTGTATGGCTGTGCATGCAGACCGGCAAGCCGATTCTCAAACTGACCAACAAGGACTATAATGATTATGGACTGAGCGAGCTGATTACGCGCTACGAGTCCGCCTACAACTGTAATATCAAGGTGTTCAACGACCTGCAACATACCATCACGGGCTGGCCGGGCGGCAAACCCGATGCGGACGACACGAACCGTCCCGAGCGCGCCAAGCCGTACCCCAAGCAGGTGCTTATTTTCTCGCCCCACCCGGATGATGACGTGATCTCGATGGGCGGTACGTTTGCGCGGCTGATCAAACAGGGACACCGGGTACACGTAGCCTATGAGACCAGCGGCTGCATCGCTGTGTGCGACGACGAGGTGGTGCGTTTTCTGGATTTCATAAGGGGGTACGAACAGATGGGACTGCTGAAGGATGGCTCAGTGGAGGATAAATACAGGGAATACATGCATTTCTTCCGCAGCGAGAAAACAGGCGACCACGACACGCGTGAGATACTTGACCTCAAGGCGCTCATCCGGCGTGGCGAGGCTACGGCCGCATGCCGTTATATGGGGCTGGATGAGAGCCACATCCATTTCCTCAACCTGCCGTTCTACGAAACAGGCACTATCAAGAAAGGCCCGCTCACGGGAGCTGACGTGGCTATTGTGCGACGGCTGCTGGAGGAGATACGACCGCATGAGATATTCGTTGCCGGCGATCTGGCTGACCCTCATGGCACCCACCGCGTCTGTCTCGACGCTGTGCTGGCGGCATTGGAAGAACTCAAACACACAGAGGCGTGGAGCCGATGGCTGAGCGAGTGCCGTATATGGATGTACCGCGGCGCCTGGATGGAATGGCCCGTCGATCTGATACAGATGGCAGTACCTATGTCGCCCGAAGAGTTGCGGTTCAAACGCAATACCATCCTCAAGCACCAGAGTCAGATGGAGGCTGCGCCCTTCATGGGCAACGACGAACGTCTGTTCTGGCAGCGGGCGGAGGATCGCAATCACAACACCGCCGAGCTGTACGCACGCTTGGGCTTGGCCGATTATGAGGCTATCGAGGCTTTCGTAGAATACCGCCTCTGATGTTCCAAAGATCGTCCCACGTGGGCGATTTTTTTGTCAGTTCCCTTGCGTATGTCAAAAAAGAGATACAACAAAATTCATAGAGGCAAGTGCCAGGTAAGTGCAGAGCAACTCGGTAATGATTGGGACATATGCCGGCTATGGTTGTATAAAGGTACAAAAAAAATGCACAAACTCTTGCGAGTGTCGTTTTTTTTTTGTACCTTTGTAGCCGATTTCGGATATCATCCGATATAGAAGAAGAGAATTATCAAATACTTTATACGTATGGCTAAATACAACTGGACGTTCGCCAATGTAGGCGGCGTAACACGCATCCGTATCCAGTCGGGTGAAGACATTCGCCATCTGGGCGAACTGGACAAGAAAATGTGGACGGTGCTCTCTTGCCCGACCACGGGTCTGGAAATCAGTGATGAGACTCTCAAAGCAATGGACACCGATTGCGACGGCAAGCTTCGTGTGAACGAGGTGGTGGCTGCTTCCGAGTGGCTGTGCTCGGTGCTGAAAGATCCCGGGATGCTGCTGAAACGCACCGATACACTGGCAGTCAGTGAGATTACCGATGAGGCTATTGCAGCGGTGGCCAAACAGGTAGCAAACGGCAAGGACGAAGTAGTGCTGGCAGACGTGGATAAGGCTATCTCCGCCATTGCTGTTGAGGAGAAACCGGTGCCCGCTGCGCCGCTGGAGGCGGATGTGATAGCTGCCTACAAGGACAAGCAAGCAGAGTATGCCGCTTATTTCGAACAGGAGAAACTGCAGAAACTCGGTCTGGCTGTGATAGCCGACGATGCCGTCAAGCCTGCCATGGCGCAGAAGAAATTTGAGGAGTTGGGTGCGCAGATAGCAGAGTGGGAGGCCGCCAAAGCTGCTGCCGAAGGAGCCAATGCAGATGCACTGGCTGCTGCCAAGGCCGTGTACGAGCCCTTGCGCAAACTGCTGCTCCTACACCGCGATTTCTTCCGTGTGTTGCGTAACTTTATTACCCTGGAGGATTTCTACGACCGCGATCCCGATACGGTGGCATCCTTTGAGGCCGGCACACTCTTCATCGACCAGCGCGCCTGCCATCTATGTATCCGTGTGAACGATCTGGCCAAGCACGATGTACAGGCTCCCGCCTCCGGCATCTATCTGCTGTATTGCAACTGCGAGTCCAAGCAGTTGGGCAAGACCATGCAGATTGTAGCCGCTGTGACTCAGGGCGAGGTCAGCAACCTCAGCATAGGCAAGAACGCTATTTTCTATGACAACGAGGGCAATGAGTACGACGCAACCGTCTGCAAAATCATCGACAACCCGATCTCTATTCGTCAGGCCTTCTGGACTCCTTACCGCAAGTTCGGTAACTGGATTCAAGAGAAGATCAACAAATCCGCTGCAGAGAAAGATGCCAAGGCCTTTGACGATGTAACGGCAAAACTGGATACGAAAGTGGAGGGCGGTGCCGATGCAGCAGCCGGGAAACCCGCCTTCGACATCGCCAAGTTCGCCGGTATCTTTGCCGCCATCGGTATGGCGTTGGGCATGATTGGTTCAGCGTTGGTAGCCCTGGCAAGCGGTTTGAGAACGCTTACCTGGTGGCAGAATATATTGGTGGTAGTGGTAGTGCTGCTGCTTATCAGCGGTCCGAGCATGATCATGGCGTGGCTCAAGCTGCGCCGCCGCAACCTGGCTCCGGTATTGAATGCCAACGGATGGGCAGTCAACTCGGATGCCATCCTCTCTGTTCTCTTCGGCCGTACGCTGACAGACCAGGCACGGTTCCCGCTCATCAAGGATCCTTTGGCTGACAAGAAGAACAAGATGAAACCATGGCAGGCTACGCTGCTGACTATCAGTATTATTGCCGTACTTTGTCTGGGCGGTTGGGGTGTGTATAAATACCTGACCCGTCATTCCACGATAGAGCAAATCGAAGAGGTGATAGATCCTCAGGCAGCGGCTGAAGCAGCCAGTTCCATCATTGATGTACCTTCCGACGAAGCAGCTGAGTAATGGAGAAAGGATATAGTTGGCGGGCTGTAGTATTGGTTCTGGGTATTAGTCTGTCATCCTTTGGCAAATCGCCTGCGCCCCAAACACCGCAAGCGCCCTTGACGACGGTGGAGCAGCCGCCTATCGACTCTACGCTGGCTGAGGGAGTTGGGGACGAGTTGGAGGAATTGGACGAACTGGATGTGGAGCAGTCGGGTGCTATACCCGAGTGGCTCTCCAGCCATTTCCAGAACGATACGCTCTTTGTGGGATGCGACCTGGAGATGCTTCCCGGCAAACTGGTGGTGCATACCAACAACGGGGATGTAATCTACAAACTCGCCCCGCAGTTTATGACAGGCGACACCCTTAACCATCCTGCCGACAGTGTTTATCATTATATCTGGACCGACACACGCGTCAATCCCTACGGCAATCTCTTTGATTCGCTGCAGGACGATGTGCATATCCCGATGCAGGGCTTCTCGCTGCCGGCACCAGGATATATCACCAGCAAATACGGCTGGCGCAAATACCGGATGCACCGCGGAACTGACATCAAAGTGCAGATAGGTGATTCTATCCGTGCAGCGTGGGACGGTCAGGTGCGCATCGTGGGCTGGGATCCGCGCGGATACGGCTATTATGTAGTGATCCGCCATGACAACGGTCTGGAGACGATATACGGACACCTGAGCAGGCCGATTGTAGATGAATATGAGCGCATTTTCAGCGGCGAGGTGATTGGTCTGGGCGGCAACACTGGCCGTTCGACGGGCAGCCATCTGCATCTGGAGATACGCTATCTGGGCAATGCGCTTGACCCTGAGACATTCATTGATTTCACTACCGGACGCTTGCGCCATCAGGACGAATACGTCATCGGCATCAAAGCCATCAAAGCGCAACGTGCTGCAGAGGCTGCGATGAAATGGCATAAGGTCAAGCAGGGCGACACACTCTCCGGGATAGCCAAACGCTATCATACAACGGTGAAGAAACTATGTCAGCTGAATAACATCAAAGAGACCTCGATCCTGCGGATTGGTCAGAAGATACGAGTCAACTGATGTACGAAGGACAGATGTACGATGTACGAACAAGGCAGCCAAACACGGCTGCCTTTGTTTATTCGTGGTGGTAGGGCTCGTTGCGGAGGATGGTCATGGCGCGGTAGAGCTGCTCAATGGCGAAGAGACGTACCATCTGGTGGCTGAAGGTCATCCGGCTGAGACTGATCTTACCGTCAGCACGTGCATACACCTCGTCACTGAAACCGTACGGACCTCCGATAACGAGGGTCAGGTCTTTGCCTGACGCCATTTTCTTTTGCAGCCATTCGGCGAACTCAATCGAGCGGAACTCGCGTCCATGTTCGTCCATGAGAATGACATCGGTGTTAGGCGTCAGATAACCGAGAAGCTCATTGCCCTCCGCCGTCTTGATCTGGGCTTCGCTCAGGGCTTTCGCGTTCTTGAGGTCAGGAACAATGACCAACTCGAACGGCACATAGTGTTTGAGCCGTTGTGCGTAATCATCGATGAGCGAGACAAGACGCGGATCGGTAGTTTTGCCTATGACGAGAAGTCTGATTCTCATTCGCTGCCAAGCAGATTGATGATATTTGCCGGATCGGTGTCGTGGAAATAATAGTTGCAACTGTCACCCGTCCAGACAAACCGATAGATAGTGGTTTGTTTGAAACTGCCGTCGTATCCGCTGAGGCAGGTGTAGTAGGTGTGTCCTTCCTGAAAGACTTTGCTGGATTGCATGCCATCGTTATTCACGGCATATACGCCATAGTGAACATCCGCCAATTCCGGCGTGAGGAAACGCTCCATAGACCATTGGGCGAAATAAAGCGCAACGGCAGATAATGTATCTACACCTTCTTGAGCCAGAGTCAGACTGTCGCATGTGATACCGATATAAGGGAAATGCTCGTTGATCTTGCCCGTGGAATCCACAGGGTAGATATAGTCCCATGTTCCTTTGATGCGGTACTCGAAACGGATATCCATATTGCTGTCCTCAAGGGTTTTGACGGGGATGAGATTCAGTTGTCCCACCGGTTTCATGGATACCGGATCAACAGGAAAACAGAACAGCCAGTAGTCTTCATCCGGCAATAATCCTGTGAAGAAATGATGCTGATATCCGTATTGCAGCGAGTGGCTGGAGAATGGGGCTACGTTCTGCTCTTTGGCGCGCAGCAGATCGTTGCGCCAGAACAGATACTCGGCATAGGCGCTGTCGAGAGCCAGTTGCATAAACTGCTTCTGGTTGGCCGTGGGGTTGAAATCCGTCCACGGTTGGCATATGGCGGTGAGGTAATAAGCGTCTTTGTTGGTAGAGAACTCACACTCCACAAAGCCTGCGGAGATATTATTGACCGTCATATAAACTTCTACGTCTTTGGTTTCCCAAGTAGGCTCCGGATTGCAGGAGGAGTAAAGAACCGCTAACGCTGACAGAATACAGACCGTGTATTTGTTAGTTTTCATATTTCTTCCTTTCCTCTTCCTCCTGGTTCAACAATGTTTGTACCGAATAGATAAACCTCAGCGCTGTGAGCACGTGACCTCCGTAGTGGCCGAAGTTATAGGTGATGTTCGCGTCGCGCCATTTCGATTTGGCATGTGTGGCATTGGTGTAAGGCACCGTCTCGTCGTCCATCGAGTGCATCATATACACGCTGGCTTGGGGAATCCAGTCATACGAGGTGACGGAATTGATGGTCATGGCTTTGTACAGCTCCGCTACTTTGTCCGAGGTCTGCGCCATCGCCTCTTCGGTCAGCAGTTTGTGGGTGACCTTGGTGCCGATCAGTTGGTTGATCTGGGCAGAAGTGAAGACTTTGCTGTTGATCCAGTCATCCACATGTTCGCACAGCCACGGCTGCATCATATCCGACATCTGCATGTTCAGTTTGTTGCCCACTATCATGCCTTGCAGCACCAAGGGCACTGCTACGGGATAGCCGGCAGTGTCGGTGTTCACAAACCGCTCATAAGTGGCTTTGACATCATACGGACCGCCTCCGGCGAACACACGGTGGATCTTGGCATAATCGGGATAGTACTCCATGTCGTCGTACTCTGTCTCAATCAGGTGCTGGACAGCCATTGTAGTGGCTCCGCCCTGACTGTAGCCCATCAGGTTGATTTCGAACTCTTCGGGCAGGCGGTCCACCGCCTCCAGCCACGGACGCACGGCCAGGTACATATCCAGCACGTTGCGCGCCGTCTCATCCATCACCAGATAGGGGTGCACCCGGTCTGCCGTGATACCGTAACCCATATAGTCAGGCACAATCAGACCGTATCCCAGCTTGACCAGCACTCCCTCCAGAGGGAAGCAGTTGCTGGGAACCTCTGCATTGGAGCAGACGGTATAGTGGCTGACAAGGATCATGCGTTTGGGTTTGCCGTCCCCCGGCAGCAAGACTTTGCCGGAGAGTGTCACTTCGTTGCCCTCGCCATCATGGCTGGGGTAGGTGCCCACTATCTCAATGACTCTGTTTTGATTGCCGTATTTGAGCAACTCCTGCAGGATAGTGGCACCGGTTGTACCGGTGGTCGCGGGTTTGCGAGCGGGCGAAGGCGTCTCGTCGGTGTACTCATTCACGCGTGTGCCATCCGGCAGATAGCAGTCGTTTGGCATGCCTTCCGACAAATCACGCTCGTATTGGCTGATGACCTTGAAACTCAGGTTTTGGGCTGCCTCTATGTCGGTGAAATCTACGTATTCATCTTTGCGGAACCGGCATCCTGCCAGGGTTATTCCGATGAGCAGTAATAGTATCGTATAGTTCTTCATAATTCAATATTTCGTGTGACCCGTTTGCCGAACGCGATTAAAATCTCGCTCCGAAGCTGAAGTTCAACATACGCGATTTGAGCATATAGATGGCATTGGCATTCTTGAGGGCATACAAGCCTCCGTAGTCAAATGCACAGAACCAGCGCCGGTAGTTGGCACTCACGCCCACAAGGGTGAGATTGACAGCAGCTCCGCAAGCTGTATGATTGCCTTTGCCGTCCACTTCCGTTCCTCCGTTGATGTCCAATCCGGCTCCAAGACCTGAATAGATGTTGACATTGGGGTGGTGGAAATAGGTAAAACGGACGGTAGGCATAATAACAAGGTTGTAGAAATAGTTGTTCTTGTCGCGTGCCAGTTCAACGCCCTGACCGTTGCGCATAACGCGGTCCCAGCCTACTTCGCTGTTATCGAACATACCACCCAGCGAAAACCAGTGATTGAAACGGTATTGGTACTCCAGCCAGATATGCTGGTGGTGGCGGTAACGCTCTTTGTACTGATACGTGCTGGTGGCTGGCATCGTAGTGGTTATCGACGTGGGGTTGTGCCACACCAGACTCTCAAACAACTGGTCTCCCCAGCCGATACGCAACTCGTTGCGCTGGAACAGATAGGCGGATTTGTCCTCTGCGTGCAAGGCAGAAGTACATAGCAAAAGAACCACCAGTAAAGCCTGAAAAATATAGAATCGTTTCATTTTTTTGAAAATCTGCGACAAAGGTACAAAAAAAATAACCATTACTACCAACCAAAGTTGTATGCCACGCCAATCGCGTGTTGGAAAGAGGTCTCCTCGGTCAGCAGCAGTTTCTGACTGTTAGCCTTGACGGTGACGTCGCGGTCGTAGCCATAGTTGAAACGATAGTAAAAATCCAGCGCGTTCTGCTTGTTAATGCGCCACACTACGCCTACAGCCGTGCGCACGCGACGGATATACTGGTGTCCCGGCTGTGTGGGGTCGTTGTTGGCATATTTCTGCTGAAGTGGGTTGGCATTGAGCGTATTGACCACCTCGCACCATATATACGGCTTCAGCGGCTTGGATATAGCGTGGTATGCCACTTCCACTTTCGAGCGCAGATACAGGTCTGCGCGGTTGTGCTCGTAATAACCGGTCGCTACATGCTGGTCTATGGATCCCATACGTATCTCTGCCTGCAATCGCTCGCGTAGGCTGAAAGACCAGTTCTCGTACCGGTAACTGCCGGCTATCCCTATATGGGCGCGATGACGCATCCATTTGTTCACATCCGACCAATCCTTGTTTCCCATGATCTTGAGCGTATAGCCTATGCCCACCTTCAGATATTTGAATTGCGGGTGTTTGTAGGTCAGCGAGAGGTCGGTGTAACTCTTGTTGAAGGCCGGTCCGATGGTTGTACCGCCTGTGACATCAAACATGTCAAACCGCAAGTCCTCTCCGAAATGGAGCGCCAGACCGTTGTGCCATTTCTTGGTGAAATCGGCTTCCGCGCGGAGTTGCATGCTATGAGAGGTAGTACTTGTAGGCGTTTCGCTCCAATCCCAGGCGTATAGCATAAAAGGGCACAGAGCCATATACAAAGTCAGAAGATACTTTCTCATTTGAACTTGGTGATTTGGTCAATGCTGTTCACAGTCTTGCCTTTCTCGAGCGGATAGGTCACTTTGATATAGGCTACGTCGCGCAGAAAATCGATATGTCCGATCTCTACATCCGTCACCTTGAGGCCTGTGCGCTCCTCCAGATCGGCAATGAGCGCAGCGCGGTTCCCAGGTTTGATGTTTTCGATCTTCTCATACAGGACAATCTTTGTGGACTCGTGTTTGCGCCCGTTCCAGCGTTCGAAGCCCCAAGCCATGCAGATCAGTATGATGTTGGCAATGAGCAGCAGATACCAAGCCAGTCCGTCAGCCTTGAGACTCAGGGAGTTGATGACCGAGACGGCAATGATGAGGAACATGTAGTTCATCTCGCGCATCGGTACTGTCTCCGTACGGTAACGAATCATTCCGAAAATAGCAAACAGACCGAGCACGAAGCCTGTCTGGATGTCCAGAATCTGCATGAGCCATAGGAGCAGGAACATACCCGTAGAGAAGAGCATGAACTGCACGTAGTAATCACGGCGGCGGCTGTAACGGAAATACACGCCGTAGAGCAGGATCCAGGACACTAACAGATTGAACAAAAACATCAGGGGCATGGTAATCAGGTTCTCGCTCACGCCAAGGAAATCTGCGACCGAATGCATGAGATAGGAAATACTGTCGCTTGTGCCGAAACGAGCGGCAATAGACGGATCATCCGCCAGAAACTCCAACGTAGGGTTAGATAAATCTACTTGAAATAACATAAAACTATCAATTATCAATTATATTTAGGGATTTCATTTTCCTCCTCTTCGGTGGAGGTTGGGTGGGGGCTTAACATCTTCTCAATACTCCGAATCTTTTTCTTGAAGCGGTTGCGCTTCAAGTCGGGAGAGGTGAGAGCAGTACCGATACAGTACTTGCTGATTTTGAACGGGTGTACTCTGTTCGAAAGCATAATGCCTGTCATGAGGCTCGGCACGTTGCCGTCGCGTTTGAGTTCCACGATGACAAGGTCGGGGTAGGTCTTGCTCTCGCCTGTCACAACATTCTCCCATACAAGGTTCATATCTATGGTAAGGCGCTCTGTTTTCAGTTTGTTGACGAGCGTAATACGGTGGAATTTCGTCCAAAGGTGGGGCGAAATGTCCTCCCATGTGTATCGGCTTTTGGCTGCGATGAAATCTTCCACGCTCCAGTCTTCGCGTTTGGAATGTCCCAATGTTTGTGCCTGCAGTTCAAACCCCGGCACTTCGATGCGTTTTTTCTTGGTACGCCCCTTGTTGTTCTTCTTCTTGATTTCCAGAAACGTAAGGTCGCTGTCCACGTACTGGCGCACGCGGATTTTCTGGCGCACAAGCTGGCGATCGTGGTGGCGGATGTACATATCCATGTCGTCGGTATCATAGTACATCGTATCGTAGGCAGCAATCCGCTTGCCGTCAATTTCCTGCGCGTAGTAATCGGGTTGTGCCGCCTGCAGAATAGCCGGTAGCACATCCAAAGATACCGCATATTTCGTGTCAATGCGGTTCATGAGTTTGACAGATTCCATTTCGCCAAGCGAAATAGGCTCAAACTCATTTATCAGAGAAGATATATTCGAAGACTTTGACACTGAATAACTTTCCGTTAGGGAGGTAATTGTACTGTTTGGCTTTGGTGCCGTCGGCATTCCATTCGTATTTGCGGATACGTACAGGACGGTTGCGGTCGTTATATTCCACTTCTTCCACTACCTTGCCAGTCTCGTCGTCGTATTTGCTGGTCACGCGGCTGCGCTGACCGTAGGTGGCATACTCGATTTCCTCGATGCAACGTCCCTGGCTGTCATAGACCTTGATATGATCGAGCCAGCGTGTTTTGGATTTGTCGTCGGTGTTCCACTCTTTGACGGTGAGATTTTTGCGTTTCTCCCGTTTCGCCAACTGCTCAGGTGTCAGCAGGCTCTGTGCGGCTGCTGTTCCTGTCATCAACAGGCAGATGAACCAATAAATATACTTTTTCATACTACAATAGTGTTTCAAAATCACAGGATAATATACGTAGTATATTATAGGGTTGGGTATGATACGATATTCTCCCGAAGTGCTCCCGAAGCGCTCCCGAAGTGCTCCCGAAGTGCTCCCGAAGCAGTTTCTGTTACCATCTGCCACCGCGGTCACCTCCGTTGTTTCCTCCGCCGGGTTGTGTGCCGCCGGGCTGGCTGCCGTTGTTGGAGGAGTAGGTGCTGAGTGTCACACTGCTGCCTCCTGTGGTGCTTGCGCCCGTGTAAGCGTAACTATTAAGGATGGTTGTACCGCTGCTGACGGTTACACCGCTTGTGAGAGCCGTGGTGCCGGAGGAGGAGAGAACCATTGTTGTTGTGCTGAGGCTGCTCGGGGTCTTGAACACAAAATCCTCGCTTCCTCCGCTGAGTGCGTACCATGTGTTGGTGGCAGCCGTAGCGGAATAGCATGTCTGGCTAAGGCTTGCGCCGTTCTCCAGACCGCCTATCGCTACAATCGAGCCGCCCTGTATGTATAGTTTCTTGCCGCCTTCGGTGTTGGCATCCAATGCCACCTCCGCTCCGCCGGAACAGATTGCATAAACCGTTCCTCCTTTGATATACATGTTTCCGTTGGCGTCAATACCGTCGTTTCCGGTGGAGTACGCCATGATATATCCTCCGCTGATGGTCATGTCGCCTGCGGAGTTGATAGCATCATCGCCGGCCTGGGCATAAACCTTGCCTCCGGTGATTGTCAGTGTCCCCTTCGCCTCGATGCCTTCGGGCGTGATACCTGACGAGCTGCTGCTGCTGCCTCCCCATCCACCCGGGCCTCCTCCGTTGCCTCCGGACGAAGTACCTGTGACGATGACTGTGACAACACCGTCGCTGATAACAATGTTACCTTTGCTCTTGATACCTTTGGCAAGCGAAGTAATATAGGTTACACCTCCGCTGATCTCGATGTTGCCGTACGCCAGAATACCTTTGTCGCCGGTGGAGGTGACGGTCGTTTCACCGCCTGTGATGACGACGGAGGATGTGTCGCATTGGATACCTTCGCCAACGGCGTTGATGGTCAGCACACCGTCGTTGATAATCACACCGTCGTTGGTGTGGATGCCGTCGCTTGCTTTGGCGATAAGGTTGACCGTTCCGGTTCCTTCGCAGAATCGGATATAATCGTCACTGGCGAGTGCGTGCTTGTAGTTGCCGGTAATGTTGAGTGTGCCGCTGCCGGAGAAACAGAGCTGTCCTTCGCTGAAGAACGCGGCTTTGCGGTCCTCGGTGGAGGAGGCATATGAACTGCCGTCGGTCAGGGTGTTGGTGCTACCCAATACCACATAACATGTCTTGTGACACTGGTTGTTGATAGCCGGTCCATCGGAGCAGGTGAGTGTCAGTCCGTTGAGCGAGAGTTTGAACTTGTAGTCGCTATAGATACTCAGTTGTCCGGTTCCTTCGCCGCTGACAGCATATTCGATGTTCTTGACGGTTGATTGGACAGTGACATAACCCTTGTCGCTTGTGACTGTCACTCCGTCTGCCGAACCGGTGAGCGTAACATCCGTTCCATCCCAAATGATATTAATCGTGCTACTCCACGTCTCGTTGTCCACGAAATCCGAAGTATCGTCTCCTGTGTTTGTTGTAGCCGATGTGCCGACACCCGAATTGCTGCTGCTGCCGTTTTGCTCGCAGCCTGTCCCCATCAGCACTACCAGCGCCAATAGGAAAATGTACCCAATCTTTCTCATACTTCAAAATATTTCAGTTCGGTTGTGATTAATCAAAAAGCATGCAAAGGTACGAAAAAAAAGGTAATTGTGCAACAGAAAAATGCTTTTTATTAACAAAAGAGTATAAAATATTACTAAAAAAAAGACAAAAAAGATGCAATATTTGCATAACTGGATGTTTTTATGTACCTTTGCAGCCCGATTGATTGAAATACAATAATATGAAACGCAGTCTGTTTATCCTTGTGCTGCTGCTGTCACTGTTTCCGGTACAGGCAGCCGATTATCCTTATCTGGTGTTCACCAACCTCGGCGGAACTACCACAGTGCTTGGTGTGACGAATCTGACGCTCGTCGTCAGCGGTTCATCTCTGGAAGTGACCAATGCCGAAGGCACCACCACCTTCGTGTTGACTGAACTGGCGAACATGCAGTTCTCGAAGGACGGCAGCGCAACATTGGCTGTTGAGCACGTGCTGGACGCGGGGCAGCCAGTGAGTGTTTACTCGGCGACAGGAGTGATAGTAGGAACGTATAGCTCGCTGGCAGAAGGAGCGGAAGCACTGCGCGCAGGCGCGTACGTCATCAAACAAGGTAAGAACACCCAAACGATTGTAGTCAAATGAAAAAGATATTATTAGCTATCAGCCTTCAGCTTTCAGCTATCAGTATATTGTGCGCGCAGGTGAGTTACAGGACGGACACCACTTGCTATGTGAAAGTCACTTACAGCGGCTCTTCGGCGGCAGTGGAGGTCAGTTCGGATATCAAAGACCTGATTACCGCTACCGTGAACGGAGGCGATGTGACCATCACTTCTACTGCCACAGCGGCAACGAATGAGATTGGATACGGCTTGTACGGAACGACAACCGACGGTTCGTTCACATTCATAGGAACGTACAAAGCTACGCTGGAACTCTACGGCGTCAGCATCACCAATCCTACGGGGCCTGCCATCAATATCCAGAACGGCAAACGTATCGAGATAAGTGCCAAAAACGGCACTGTCTCCACCCTCACCGACGGCACATCTACCGCTGTGGATGCTTGGAAAGGTGCGCTGTACTGCAAAGGACACATCCAGTTCAAGGGCTACGGCACACTCAATGTGTATGGCCACTACGCTCATGCTATCAAAGCCGGCGAGTACATAGAGATGAAGAACTGTACGATCAATGTCTATTCGGCAGTCAAGGATGCCATCAACTGCAACCAGTATTTCTCGATGGAGAGCGGCGTAATCAATATCAGCGGTTTCGGTGACGATGGTATTCAGGTGGATTTGAAGACAAACGACACTTCTGTTGAGAATACGGGTAATTTCACCATGACCGGGGGCACTATCAACATCAACATGTCCGGTGCTTCAGGCGAGGCAGTCAAATCCGCAGGCACGCAATCCGTGGCCGCTGCCGCTTCGCTGAACATGACTACAGGAGTGGAAGAAGTAATGGCTAATGGCGAAGGTGATGGCGAAAGTCGAATGGCGAATGGACGAAAGTTGCTTCGCGACGGGCAGGTGCTTATTCTTCGCGATGACAGATTATTCACAACCGCAGGTATAGAAATACAATAAGTCTATGAAAAAGATATTATTAGCTATCAGCCTTCAGCTGTCAGCCATCAGTCTGTTTGCGCAGACGCTGAATGTGCAGGTGGGGAATGTGACCTATCAGTTTCCCGCCGCCCAAGCGGATGTGATGAACTACAGCAACGGCACTACGCTGACGGTAATGGGCAAGGTGTTCACGCTGAGCGAGGTGGATGCCATGTACGTGGATGAGACGGCAGTAACCAACAACCTGGTCGGTATCGTTTATAGCGGCAGTTCGGCGGCAGTGACCGTAGCCGGCAATGTGGCGCAGTATGTGTCGGCGACGCTGAATGGCGCACATGTGTCTATCGCCCAGACCAACACGGCAGCCGTGGACGGCGATGAAATAACGTACCAGCTGAGCGGCAGTTCGACCAACGGTTCGTTTGAACTATCGGGCGCATATAAATCCACGATTGCTTTGGCGGGTCTGACGCTGACCAACCCCAACGGAGCTGCCATCAATATCACCAACTCCAAGCGTATTCAGTTGAGCGCCAAGAACGGTACTACGAATACGCTCACCGATTGCGCTTCCGGCTCGCAGAAGGCGTGTATTTATAGCAAAGGCCAGTTGCAACTGCAAGGCAACGGCACGCTTAACGTGGCAGGTAACACCAAGCACGGAATCAAGAGTGCATCGTATATCTCTGTCAAGAACCTGACGCTCAATATCACTTCCACCGTGGGCGACGGTATCAACTGCGAGGAGTATATGGAAATCAAGAGCGGCACGATTACCCTTTCGGGCATCGGCGATGACGGCATTCAGTGTGATCTGGGCGGCACCAGCTCGACGGGCATCACCACCGACCATGAGGACGAAGATACCGGCAATATCTATATATCCGGCGGCACCCTGAGCGTGGCTGTTTCTGCGGCTGCGGCGAAGGGAATAAAGTCGGACGGCGATATGTACATCACCGCCGGCACCATCACCTCCACCACTTCCGGCGGAGGCGCATGGGATACTGATGCTCTCAAGGTCAAATCGTCTGCGGGACTGAATGCCGACGGCAACATGGTGGTGAGCGGGGGAACACTCCTTCTGACGAGCACAGGAGCCGGAGGTAAAGGTATCAGTGCAGACGGCACGTTGGCAATCAGCGATTCCACTCTCATCACTATTGCTACCAGCGGACAGGCTGTAGTGGCATCTTCGTCAGGCTCGCTCTCCACGGTATCCAACGCCAGTTCGTTGGACAGATATTCTACCAACTATAAGTCTTCGCCCAAAGGCATCAAAATAGATGGTGCCGTTTCCATCACAGGCGGCAAAGTGTCTGTCACCACAACCGGAGCAGGGGGCGAAGGCATCGAGAGCAAGTCCACTCTCAATATCTCCGGCGGCGAGATTACCGTCAATGCCTATGACGATGCTATCAACTCGGCAAGTCATATGACGATAGAGGGCGGTATGGTTTATGCCCGCGCCACCAACAACGACGGTCTGGATGCCAACGGCAACTGCTATATCAAAGGCGGACTCGTCTATGCGGTCGGAGCTTCTTCGCCTGAAGTGGCGATCGACGCGAATACCGAAGGAGGCTACAAACTCTATGTCTCCGGCGGCACAATAGTGGCTATCGGGGGTCTGGAGAGTGGCTCCAGTCTCACCCAGAGTTGTTATTCAGCCGGTTCGTCCTCTTCCGGTGGCGGAGGCGGACGACCGGGAGGTGGCGGCGGAGGCGGAGGCAGTTCTTCCTCGTGGTCGAAGAATACATGGTACGCCCTTACGGTAGGCTCTACGGTGTTTGCATTCAAGACTCCTTCTTCCGGAGGAACGGCACTTGTTGTCTCAGGTGCTTCCACGCCCACGCTCACGTCGGGCGTTACGGCTTCCGGCACGGCTGTCTTCGAAGGAGTAGGGTATTATCCCGCTTCGGTCAGCGGAGGTTCATCGGTTACCCTGTCCTCCTATTCGGGAGGTAACAGCGGCGGAGGTCCCGGCGGATGGTAACGTATTTTGCTAATTTATTGACGATTATTATGTAAATGCACGCGTTTCTTGCGCGTATGGAAGATTATTCGTAACTTTGCACGAATTGTTGCCATACGCGCATTTAATTTATCGCATTATGAAGAAAATATATACTCTTGTTGTGGCACTTGCCACCGCACTTACTCTCTCTGCCCAACTGGCTTGGGACACCCAAATGGTACAAGACGATTACAATAACGCCAAGACCGTTATTTCCAAGACTGAAAATGTCAGCTGGAACAATGGAGTGCTTGGGTATGGTGCAAGTCTGCAAATAGGTAAGATCGTAGTTCCTGTTCCTTTTGTGAATACCGATCCATATTCAGATGAGTGCGTGATTGCTCTGCCCGAGGTGGGTATTGCCGAGAAACTCTATTTTTCGTGGCAGGGTGCCAGCAATGGTACGATTACTATCTATCAGTCGCCTGACCATAACACTTGGTCACAAATCTTTACTACTACCGGAAATACGATTTCTACCTCGAAAGCTGATTCCGCTGCATTGGCTTCCGCTACACGGTACATCAAGTTCGCCGCAACAGGCTATACAGCTGCTGCAATTAGCAACATCCGCGTCTCGGAACTCAAGAGCCTTTCCGTTGGGTTGGAAGAGTGGGAACCTGCTTCGGCTATGGTGGATGATGCACCGGCTACCAAGAATGTGAATGTCAGTTGGACGAATATCGTGGCATCTGTCACCTCCACCAACCCGCAGTTCAGTGCTTCGGTAGAGACGGTAGGTCAGAAGAACCTCATAGACCAGAAGACCACGATCACCCTCTATTATTCGCACGCCGAGGCCGGTACGCACGAGGGTGAGATTGTTATTTCAGGCGAGGGACGTGAGGCACGTATCAAAGTGTCCGGCACGACCAAGAAATACGACCAGACGCTTATATGGAACCAGACGCTCACCGAGTGCATCGCTACCGACGAATTGTCGTTTAACGCTTCGGCGAGCTCCGGGCTGGATGTAGTCTATTTGAGTTCGGATACTACGATTGCCAAGGTAGAGGGCAATGCATTGCATATCCACCGCTCGGGCACCGTCACGCTCACAGCCACACAGCCCGGTAACTATAAATTCAATGCAGCTAATCAGATAGAGAAAACGCTTGTCATCCTCAAGGCGGATCCGAATGTGAGCGTCTCGGCGGAAGAACTGACATACGGTCAGCGCCTGAGCGAGGCTGTGCTGCATGAATCGAACGGCGAAGTGCCCGGCGCGTTCGCATGGCTGGATATTTCAACAGATACCATTCTGGATGCAGGGGATTACATCCTCTCCCTATTGTTCACACCTGCTGATACGGGCATTTATAATCTCCGAACACTACCGGTGGCTCTGCGTGTCAACAAAGCAGTGCAGACCATTGTTTGGGAAGACCAGGACTTGCTCCTCACGGTGGGAGTAACCGCCATCTCGACGGCGGAGTTATCCTCCGGACTGCCGATCACTTATGCTTATACGGCATGTCTGCTTTCTATTGAAGACGGAGTGATCACACCTGAGAACGAGGGTGAGGTAACCGTGATAGCTTATCATCCCGGTAACCACAACTACCTGCCCACAACGGTCGTTATGCAGGCTTTCACCATTCAGGCCAATCCGGATGAGACTGTAACCGGAGTTGACCAACTCTCGCCGGAACAACTCCTCACGGCTAACAAATATATCCATGCCGGCAAGGTATATGTGTCTTTCGGCGGCCGTGTCTATGACGCCAAAGGGGAGTTGATGAAATAATGAATACCCAGCGACCAACGACCAACGCCTAAAAATTACGCTTTTTTGCATTTTTATTTGCATATATCAAATATTTTTTGTAATTTTGCACCGTGAATTGAACGAGGGGACCCGAAAAGGTTCCCTCGCTCGCATAAAAGAGTAAGTATATGCTGGACAAACAACAACTGCAAGAATGGATAGAAGAGTATCTGAAAGATACTGATTATGAGTTGATTACGCTGCAAGTGTCGGCGGCTGACGATGTATTGGTGGAAGTGGACAGGTTAGCAGGAGTGGATGTGGATTTCTGTGCAGAGCTGAACCGTTTTATCGTTGATAAAATAGAGCAATCAGCCGTCAGCAATCAGCTGTCAGAAAATTATTCGCTGGAAGTAGGCAGTGTGAGTCTGACGGATCCATTCAAGACCAAGATGCAGTTTGAGAAAAACCTCGGGCACAACGTAGAGGTGATGGTAAGGCCGTCAGAAGTCAGCAGTCAGCCGTCAGAAACCGGCTATCGGAAGTATAAGGGGCTGTTAGTAAGTGTGGATGAGGACACATTCTCCATTGACAGCGAAGAGAAAGTGGCTGTAGAAGGCAAGAAACGCAAAGAGACGCAGATCATCACCCGTACATGGCGGTACGACGAACCTAAGTACGTCAAGTACGACCTCAAATTCTAATACGATGAAATGGATATGGTTCCGATATGGTTGGCAGATGTATCCGACAATAACTAAATATCACTAAGGATCACTAAGAATCACTAACGTTTGATTTTCGAACAGAGCGTTCGAAAAAAATCGACGAAGAGGTCGCGCTTGCGTATAAAAAACATATAAAGTACGAAAGTAACAAAGAATTTAATATACGAATACAATTAATATCAAATACAAATGGCAACAAAAAATCAAGATTCAATCAATTTGATTGACATTTTCTCAGAATTCAAAGATTTCAAGAAAATCGACAAACAAACTTTCATTAACGTGCTGGAAGATTCGTTCCGCAACGTGATTGCGAAAATGTATGGTTCGGACGCCAACTACGATGTCATCATCAATCCTGACAAAGGAGATCTGGAGATCTACCGTAACCGTCTGGTGATGGAAGACGACGATGTAGCCAACCCGGAGACGCAGATAGCATTGAGCGATGCACGGCTTTTGGACGACGAGGCAGAGATAGGCGAGGAAGTGACGGACAAAGTGCCGTTCTCCAGTTTCGGTCGCCGTATGATCCTCAATCTGCGCCAGACACTTGCATCCAAGATTCTGGAGCTGCAGAAGGAGAACCTCTATCTCAAATATTCGGAGATGCTGGGACACATCGTCAGCGGCGAGTTGTACCAGGTATGGAAGAAAGAGATGCTTCTGCTGGACGAAGAGGGCAATGAACTCTACCTGCCCAAGCAGAACCAGATTCCCACGGATTTCTACCGCAAAGGCGAGGTGGTTCGCGGCGTGGTAGTGCAGGTGGACAACAAAAACCAGAACCCCAAGATTATCCTCAGCCGTACCAGCCCGCTGTTTTTGCAGCGCCTTTTTGAGCAGGAAGTGCCGGAGGTGAAAGAGGGACTGATAGCCATCAAGAACATCGCCCGTATCCCTGGAGAACGCGCCAAAGTGGCGGTAGAGACGTTTGACGACCGTATCGACCCAGTAGGTGCCTGCGTGGGCGTGAAGGGCGCGCGTATTCATGGTATCGTACGTGAGTTAAGGAACGAGAATATCGATGTAATCAACTACACCAAGAACCCCAACCTGTATATCCAGCGCGCGCTGGCTCCTGCAAAAATCAGTTCGATGGAGTTGGACGAAGAAGCCAAGACCGCCAAAGTGTTCCTCAAACCCGACGAAGTGTCGCTGGCCATCGGTAAAGGCGGATTCAATATCAAACTCGCCAGTATGCTGACCGGCTATCAGATAGATGTTTACCGCGAGATGGACGACCAGGATATGGATGATATCTATCTGGATGAGTTCAACGACGAGATTGACCAGTGGGTAATCGATGCCCTCAAAGCCGTAGGCTACGATACCGCCAAGGATGTGCTGGGCACCAGCAAAGCCGAGTTGATGGAGAAAACCGATCTGGAGGAAGAGACCATCGATGATGTTCTCCGCATCCTGGCAGCTGAGTTCGCTAACGACTAAGCAATTTTTAGCCCCCCAAGGGGCACGATTATTTCACAATTCACAATGTACAATTAACAAAGGGCCTGCGGGGCTTGGTACTAACCCGTAAGACCCATACGGACAAACAAGACTGTACCAAACCTTTTGAACGCTTTGTAAATTGTAAATTATAAATTGTAAATTTATTATGGCTATAAAGTTAATAAAAGCTTGTAAAGAACTGAATATCGGAATGGCTACTCTGACTGCCTGGTGTGAGAAGCATGGCCATACTATCGAGTCTGACCCGAACGTGCGCATTGACGATGATCTGTACCTGCAATTAGCCAAGGAGTTCAACCGCGACATGGCTATTAAGCTGGAAGCCGATCGTCAGGCAGCGGAGCGACAGGCAAAAGAGGAAGCCGCCCGCAAGGCCGCAGAAGCTCTGAAAGCCGAGAAAGAAGCTGCCGAGCGAGCACGTGCCGAGGCAGCAGCCAGAGCCGAGGCAGCAGCCAAAGCAGAGGCGGAACGTATAGCGGCTCAAAAGGCCAAGGCCGAGGAAGAAGCCCGACTGGCTGCCCAGAAAACCCAAGCGGAGGCAGCAGCCAAAGCCGAGAAAGAGGCAGCAGAGAAAACCAAAGCTGCTTCCGTTGCTCCCACTCCGACGAAAGAGACTCCTGCTTCCCACGAACAACCCAAGCCGAAAAAGGAGATATTCTCGCTCGGCAAACCCCAGCTGAAGAATGCACCTAAGGTAATCGGAAAGATTGACCTTGACTCGATTGACACCTCGACGCGTCCTGCCAAGAAATCCAAGGAGCAGAAGCGCAAAGAGCGTGAGGAGCGTCAGGCAGCCCAGCAGGCTCAGCAACAAGCAGTAGCCGCCGAACGCCGCAAACGCGAGCGTATCCGTTCCGGTGCCGCCAAGGTGGATCCGAACGACAAACGCAATCAGGCAGGCAAGAAATCCAAGAAAAGCCAACCTCGTGAGGCTACTCAGGAGGAAGTAGAAAAGGCTCTGAAAGAGACACTCAACCGTCTGCAACAGCCTAAAGGCAAGAACAACTCCGCCAAATACAAACGCGAGCGCCGAGAGCAGGAACGCGAGAAGCACGAGTTGGAAATCATGGAGGCTCAGGAGCAATCCAAGATTCTCAAATTGACCGAGTTCGTTACCGCCAACGACCTGGCGAATATGATGAATGTGCCGGTCAACAAGATTATAGGAACGTGTATGAGCCTTGGTCTTTTCGTTAGTATCAACCAGCGTCTGGATGCCGAGACCATCAATCTGGTGGCAGAGGAATTCGGATTCCAGACCGAATACGTGGCAGCACACGTAGCAGAGGAGATCAACGCCGATGAGGTGGTCAACGCCGAGGATATAGAACCCCGTTGCCCGATTATTACTGTGATGGGTCACGTAGATCACGGTAAGACCTCTTTGCTGGACCATATCCGTAACGCCAACGTGATTGCCGGTGAGGCCGGAGGAATCACCCAGCACATCGGTGCGTATAATGTCAAACTGAAGAACGGACAACATATCACGTTCCTGGATACCCCGGGTCATGCCGCCTTCACTGCCATGCGTGCCCGTGGTGCCAAAGTGACGGATATCGCTATCATCATCATCGCTGCTGATGACGCAGTGATGCCCCAGACCATTGAGGCTATCAACCATGCCCAGGCTGCAGGCGTACCGATGGTGTTCGCCATCAACAAAGTGGACAAGCCCGGTGCGAATCCCGACAAGATACGCGAGCAGTTGAGTAACATGAATATCCTGGTGGAGGACTGGGGCGGCAAGTATCAGTGTCAGGAGATCTCCGCGAAGAAAGGAACAGGTGTGTATGAACTTCTGGAGAAAGTGCTGCTGGAAGCAGAGATGCTGGATCTGAAGGCCAACCCCAAGCGCCGTGCGAAAGGTTCGGTCATCGAGAGTTCGCTGGACAAAGGCCGCGGCTATGTGGCGACCCTGCTGGTACAAGACGGAACATTACATATGGGCGATATAGTGCTGGCAGGAACGTTCCACGGACGCGTCAAAGCGATGTTCAACGAGCGCGGACAGAAGATCAACGAGGTACATCCGGGTGAACCTTGCTCGATACTTGGTCTGAACGGTGCGCCGCAGGCCGGTGACGAGTTTAACGTACTGCCGACCGAGCAGGAGGCACGCGAGATTGCCAACAAACGTGAGCAACTACAACGCGAGCAATCCATCCGCACGAAGAAACATATCGGTCTGGAGGAGATCGGACGTCGTATGGCAATCGGTGATTTCAGGGAACTGAACGTCATCGTCAAGGCCGATGTGGACGGCTCGGTAGAGGCTATCAAGGACTCGCTCATCAAACTCTCGACAGAGAATATCCAGGTCAATGTAATCCACGGAGCGGTAGGCGCGATCAGCGACAGCGATGTGATGCTGGCAGCAGCTTCTGATGCGATGATTGTCGGGTTCAATGTCCGTCCTACAGCTACTGCACGCAAGATGGCCGACAGCGAGGAGGTGGATATACGCATCTATTCCATCATCTACGATGCCATCAACGAGTTGAAGGACGCTATGACCGGTATGCTCTCGCCTGAGGTGAAAGAGGAAGTGACGGCTACCCTTGAGGTTCTGCAGACCTTCCATATCTCCAAGGTAGGTACGATAGCCGGCTGTATCGTACGCGAAGGCAAGATCAAACGCGGCAACAAGGTACGCGTGATCCGTGACGGTATTGTCATCAAGACTGCCGAACTGGCATCGCTCAAGCATGTGAAGGATGATATCAAGGAAGCCGGTGTCAATACAGAGTGCGGTTTGAGTCTCAAGGCTTACGATGACCTACAGGCAGGAGATATACTCGAGTCGTTTGAGCAAATAGAGGTGGCGAAAACACTTTAAAAGGTGAGAATAAAAAAAACAGGGTTCACGAGTGTGAGCCCTGTTTTTTTCTGCTGCGGATGGCTATAGTAGCCAGCACCGCTATACCAAGCAGGAAAGGATAGAACAGATATGGAACAATACTCATAGCACTGATTCCCACCAGGCCACTTGCCATCAGCAGTTGTGCACCATAAGGCAACAATCCCTGAACGCAGCAGCTGGTGGTGTCCAGCAGGCTGGCACTGCGGCGAGGGTCAATCTCGAATTGCTCCGATACACGACGGGCAATATCACCCACCGAGAGGATAGCTATCGTATTGTTGGCCGTGCATATATTGGCGAAAGCCACCAGCATACAGATACTGAGCTCGGCACCGGAACGCGTCTTTACCCTGCGGGAGATGCTGCTGATCACAAAATCCAATCCACCATTGTGGCTGATCAGGGCGAAAATACCACCTGCCAGCATGGATATCAGTATCAGTTCGCTCATCCCCATGATTCCCTGTAGAGAGCTATCGATCCAGCCCATCAGGTCATAACTGCCGTCGAAGATACCGGTGCTGCAAGTGAGCGCGTTGCCTATAACAAGCACAGTAAGCACATTCATCCCGCAGGCAGCGCAGATGAGCACCGTGAGGTAGGGAATGATTTTCCACCACAGCAGTTCTTCAGACAGAGCAATCTCTGTGGCACCGCTACCCAAGATGACATAGATGATGCCTGTTACAACAGCCACAGGAAGGACCATCCTCACGTTGAAGCGGAACTTGTCGCTCAGTTTGCACCCTTGGGTTTGCGTAGCGACAATAGTGGTGTCGCTGATAAAGGAGAGGTTGTCGCCGAAAAATGCACCTCCTACCACTGCTGCTGCCACCAGCGGCATTGCCATCTCCGTGCGCTCGGCTATACCCGCTGCAATCGGGATTAAAGCCACGATAGTACCGACGCTGGTTCCCATACACAGCGAGGTGATACATGCGGCAAAGAAAAGTCCCACCAATGCAAAATGAGCAGGAAGGAGCCTGAGTGTCAAGTCCACCATAGCATCAGCAGCTCCCATCTGTTTGGCACTCGCGGCAAATGCTCCGGCGAACATAAAAATCCACACCATGAGCAGCAGGTTACGGCTTCCTGCTCCGGTAGAGAAGATAGCCACCCGCTCCTTGAGATCCACACCGCGAGTAGTCAGCACGGCGATGATAGCTGTCAATGCAAAAATAAACAACAATGGGGCATTGCTGACCCCTCCATAGTAGATGGAGAAACCGATCAGCAATACCACCATAGCAGCTATCGGACTTAATGCCAAAAGTCCTCTTTTCATTTATCGGATTTCAGTTCCCAGAACGTTGAAGCGTACACCGTTGCGGATGATGACAACCTGTCCGTCCTCAATTCGCTTAATAGCTTTCTCTCCTGTGAAGATGTTTTCTACAGCTTCTTCTGCTACGATAATAGCCTTGCCCTCAGAGATTTCGATGGTCTCTACCTCCGGTTTGTCCTCGGTTGCAGCTTTGTAATAGTGGTAAAGATTACCAATTAACTGAACTTTGGTGCCAACAGGGATATCTACTTCGGTAGAAGCTTTGTATGCCTCAAATTCGTATTGGGGATCAGCCAGATCATCGCACATGTAGAAAGACATGTTCTTCTTTGACTCATCAAACTTATAAGCAATACTATCGCAGTAGCCCTCTACGATATATACATTAACAGAAGTTTTGCCTTTCTCCAGCTCCTTGCCGGCAGCTACTGCTTCAGCTACAGAAACATGGATGGTGTCAATCTTCACATCGCCCTTCTCCAGTACTTTTGCAGTACCACTGATGATTTCGATGTCGGAATTGTATTTCTGAATTTTACCGAAAACAGATACTTGGTCGCCTACCTCAGCCGCTACGCTATCCTGCATAATAATATTATAGACCTTGAGTTCTTTCTCATTCTCA
>FLNW01001279.1_pt1 | contig 32053 bp, 32 predicted proteins | sample 1140371 | NCBI WGS metagenome assembly FLNW01 (sample SAMEA3878170, study PRJEB12797) | bioreactor metagenome | biome: Moose rumen | place: Sweden | collected 2011-10
GCACCGGATGGTATCTCGGGAAATGGACGAGACTTAATGAGCGGAACAGATTTCTTCTGCCATGGTATTAAGAGCGACGCAGTCGGCACGTGAGATGTGCTTCTTGGCCGGGTCGCGTTGCCATGGCGAAAGGATGAGGAGGCGACCTTCGGCAACGGCATCAAAAAGCGCATCGGATGGTTTGAAGAACTTGCCAAATCCATTGTCGGCAAGAAGGATGACGCGGTGTTTTTCTTTGAGGAGGACTGAAAGGACATCTTTCTCTTGCGGAGAGATGAAAGGAGAGACCATAACCGTGCCTTGACGAGCAGCGAGGACACAACCGTTCATGTAATCGCGGAGCGGTTGGGTATTGCCGTTTTGTTCAGCATCTTTAACCCACATACTACGGACATGGACAGGCAGGCGGTGCTCCTTGGAGAGGATGAATATATTTCCGACAGCATCGTAGTTGCGTCTGTTGATTTCAACATTATGCTGGACGCAGAAGAAGCCGGGTTTGAGGTGCTTGGTAGCGAGACGAGTGGGATTCATCCGGACATAGCGAATCATGGATTGAAGTTGACCGCGTGTGGACATCGGGCGGACAAATGGTTTCTCCGTGAAAATAACAGCATGATCCCGAATTATATTTCGGGAAATAGACGAAACCTCTTTTTGATCCCGGATAGTATCCCGGGAAATGGACGAAACCTCTTTTTGATCCCGGATAGTATCCCGGGAAATGGACGAAACTTTTTGCGTAGTGGGATCTATGCGGAGTTTCTTGACTCCTTGCCAAAAGCCACGAACAGCCGTTAAGATACCTTTGGGCATGGGCTGGGTGACATGCAAAATGGCATGGAGATGGTTTGGCATCAGGCAATATTGGAGAAGCCGAATTTCCGGGTGAAGGACGGAAATCCGGGCAAGATCGTGAATGACGGCTTTACCGAGATCAGAACGCTTGATAAATGCTTGTGTTGGGTCATCCTCGGGAATCTTGAGTTCGCCGAGGAGCGGTTCACGGGATGGTACCACCAGAATCATGTGGTAGATACCAACTCCATGCCATGCGTGACCATATTTTTGCCAATGCCAATTGTTGTCCATTTGTTGCAAATTTGATGCAAAGGTACGGATTTATTCTGGGATGTGCAAGTTTTTAGGGCAAGTTTCTGCGTGATTTATGAATTTTGTAAACAAAACAGGCGAAAATCATCGGGATAGAATCCCGAATAATGAACAAACGCAAGCGGGCAATCATATTGCCCTGAAACTACCAAGAAAGAAAACCGCCATCTGATGGCGGGCTAACGGACGAAGGGATACCCGAATATGATTCGGGGCTAATGGACGGAGCAGGCGGATAGAATGCCACCGAAAAGGACGACAAAAGATATAACCGGCATGGCATGCCGGAGAATAAAAACGGATGCCGGATGGGAGAACCCGCATGTAATGCAGGGCTAATGGACAAAGGAGAAGCGGCACTATTGCATTTGGCGCATGAGGCATGTGCGGATGAAGGCATCGAGGCGGGAATAACGCTTGCGCTTGCCTATCTTGGGGTCGATGGGGGCTTCGGGTTCGGCTCGGCAGAGCTGCTTCTGGAAGCGGGTTTGCCAATAGTGGAGGGTGGCGAGTTCTTCGTCGGAAGGGAGAGCACCGTTGTTGGCGGCAGCAAAGGCATCGGGCTTGGCCGCAAGGAGGATGCGTTTGGTTTCGGCAGAGGCTGCCCTGAAGCGGTTCTGGTTCTCCAGTTCCTTGCCGGTAGCGGGATTGTTTTTCCAGTCGCGCGGATGGCGGACGGCATACGCTTCGGGTGCGGATTCGTTGACAATGCGACCTTTTTCGTCGCGGTATTGCTTGCGGCGGTTGATGATACCGCCTTTCTGGAACGTGCCGCGTATGTCGCGGACAGGGTCGAGGTAGTTGACTTGTGCCATGGCTATGTTAAATCGTTAAATTGTTAAGTCGTTAAATTGTTATAGACAAAAACATATAAAACATTTATTTTCTCCGCCAAATGTGGTGGATGCTGTGCTTTGGGTAGCCTGTTGTACGCTTGTGGTGTGCCTGTGGTTAGCCGACTAACCCAATAATCACCCAATAATCACCCAATAATCGCCCAATAATCGCCCAATAAAACATCAATAATACTTCAATATATATCCGACAAAAACGGTGCAAAGATACAACAAAAAAATGACACTTGCAAATATAAGTGTCACTTTTTTCCGAGATAGGCGGGAATTGGATGCATTTTGCACGAAATTTATTCGCCGAAATATTTTTCCGATACCGTTCCGATGCGCCCCATAAGCTGCGGGTGGCTATCCGGTGGGCATAGAGTGGATTTCAAAGAAAGTTGTACCTTCGAGGATGCCGACTTTATTTGTTGTACCTTCGAGGACACCGACACGGCTTTGCCGTCCCACCTCGAAAATACGTTCGCGTCCTGCTGGGCATACGCAAGGGATGGGGCGTTTTTTGGGGGAAACAGGGCTGTCGCCCTTACGTATGAGCCATCCTGTGCCCCTCACTTGTGCAAGCACAGACTCGCGCCACCGGATAGCTCATACACGCGATAAATCGCTTCCGGCACAAAAAAAAGTTGTTCATTTTCTTGCGTATGTGCAATTTTTGTTGTACCTTTGTACCCAAATTTCGGAACAATGGATTTTACGCATCTGCATGTGCACTCGCACTACTCGCTGCTGGACGGGATGTCGAAAGTGGAGGAGATAGTGGATAAATGTATCGCTTCGGGCATGAACGCGGTGGCCCTCACCGATCATGGTAACATGTACGGTATCAAAGAGTTGCTGGATTATTGCAAGAAGATAAATAATAGTAGAAAGACCGCTAACGCTGACAGAATACAGACCGCTGACGCTGACAGAATACAGACCGCTGACGCTGACAGAATACAGACCGCTAACGCTGACAGAATACAGACCGCTAACGCTGACAGAATACAGACCGCTGACGCTGACAGAATACAGACCGCTGACGCTGACAGAATACAGACCGCTGACGCTGACAGAATACAGACCGCTAACGCTGACAGAGTACAGACCGCTTCGCTGACAGAGTACAGACCCAGAGTACAGACCGTGGAGTTTGCGCCGTTCAAGCCTATTGTGGGGTGCGAGGTCTATTGCGCCCGCCGGGGGAGGTTGAGCCGTCTGGATGACAAAGCGGTGAACGGCGAGGGCAAGACCTATACCATCGACCGCTCCGGCTGGCACCTCATCCTGCTGGCAAAGAACATGACCGGTTATCACAACCTCTGCCGCATCGTGTCTGCAGGATTCATGGCAGACGCCTATTACCACACGCCACGCATCGACAAGGAACTGCTGGAGATGTACCACGAAGGCATCATCTGCACCTCAGCCTGCCTTGGTGGCGAACTGGCGCAGAAAGTGCTGGGAGGATTACAGACCGTCCTTCGGACTGACAGAGTACAGACCGCTTCGCTGACAGAGTACAGAGTACAGACCGTCCTTCGGACTGACAGAGTACAGAGTACAGACCGAATTACCGACCTCATTGAGGAGGGTGTGTTCAAGGAAGCGGAGGAGACCGTCCAATGGTTCAAGAACCTCTTTGGCGAAGATTATTACATCGAGCTCCAGCGTCATGAGACACAGCGCCCCGGCGGCGACCAGGAGACCTACCAGCGCCAGAAACAGGTCAACCCTGTGCTGATTGAACTGGCTAAGAAATACGACGTGAAGGTCATTTGCACCAATGATGCACACTTTGTAAACGAAGAGGACGCAGAGGCGCACGACCGGTTGATCTGCCTGAGCACCAACCACTATGTGAACGATGTGGACCGCATGCACTATACCAAGCAGGAATGGCTCAAGACACCCGAAGAGATGTACGGGATTTTCCAAGACATCCCCGAGGCACTGGCAAACACGCAGGAGATTGTCAACAAAGTGGAGATTTACGACATCGACCATGACCCGATCATGCCGCTCTTTGACATCCCCGAGAGTTTCGGAACGGAAGCCGAGTGGCGGCGGAAATTCACGGAGCAGCAGCTCTTCGACGAGTTCACCCGCGACGAAAACGGCAACATCGTCATGAGCCGGGAAGAGGCGGAGAAGAGAATCAAGAAACTCGGCGGCTACGACCGTTTGTACCGCATCAAGTTTGAGGCGGACTACCTCAAACACCTTACCTATAAAGGCGCCCACGAGCGCTACGGCGAAACGCTGACCGAGGAACAGGAAGAGCGCATCCGCTTTGAGCTGCATATCATGAAGACGATGGGTTTCCCCGGCTACTTCCTCATTGTGATGGACTTCATCCGTGCAGCACGCGAGGAACTGGATGTGAGTGTCGGTCCAGGACGTGGCTCGGCAGCGGGAAGCGTGGTGGCGTACTGCCTGCATATCACCGACCTTGACCCTCTGAAATACGATCTGCTGTTCGAGCGTTTCCTCAACCCCGACCGTATCTCCCTGCCCGATATAGATACCGACTTCGAGGACTGCGGCCGAGGCAAAGTGCTGGACTGGGTAAGCCGCAAATACGGCGAGACGCATGTGGCGCACATCGTCACATACGGCAAGATGGCTGCCAAATCCGCCCTCGCCGATGTCGGGCGCGTACAGCAAGTGCCGCTCAGCAAAGTCAACGAACTGAAATCCTACATTCCCGACCGCGAGTTCCCGGGTAACATAAAGGACGAGAAAGGCAGATCACCCAAAGTAACGCTCCGGAACTGCTATAAATACATCGACCAGCTCAAGGAGGAATACGAAGGAGGCGACGGCAACATCCGCTCCATGTTGCGCTATGCGGAGCAACTGGAAGGCACCGTGCGCCAGGTGGGCGTACACGCCTGCGGCATCATCATCGGAGCAGACGACCTGACAAACTTTGCGCCGCTCTCGTCCGTAGAGGACAAGGTCAGCAAGAAACGGGTGCTGGTCACCGAATACGACGGACATGTGGTGGAATCGGTCGGTCTTATCAAGATGGACTTCCTCGGGCTCATCACACTGACAATTATCAAAGAGTGCCTCAGAAATATCAAAAAAGTCCGCAACATTGACATCGACATCGACCATATACCTATTGACGACGAACTGACCTACAAACTCTTCCAAGCGGGCAGAACAGTAGCCGTGTTCCAGTTCGAGTCTTCAGGCATGCAGAAATATCTGCAAGAACTGAAGCCGACAGTAATCGGCGATCTTATCGCCATGAACGCCCTCTATCGTCCGGGGCCGATGGATTACATTCCTCAGTTCATCCGCCGCAAACAGGGTGCAGAGCCCGTGACGTACGACATACCCGTGATGGAGAAATACCTCAAGGACACCTACGGCATCACCGTCTATCAGGAGCAGGTCATGCTGCTAAGCCGCCTGCTGGCTAATTTCACCCGCGGCGAGAGCGACAAGCTCCGTAAGGCCATGGGTAAGAAACAGATGGCGGTCCTTCAGGAACTGAAAGGCAAGTTCATGGACGGAGGCAAAGCAAACGGCCATGACGAGAAGATACTGGACAAGATATGGAAAGACTGGGAGAAATTCGCCTCCTACGCTTTCAACAAATCCCACGCTGCGTGCTATTCGTGGGTGGCATACCAGACGGGCTACCTCAAAGCCCACTACCCTGCCGAGTTCATGGCGGCGAACCTCACTGTCCACAAGGATGATATCAAGGAGGTCACCAAACTGATGGACGAATGTCGTGCCCTGAAAATCAATGTGCTGGAACCGGATGTCAACGAATCGGAACTCACCTTCACCGTCAACAGCCACGGCGATATCCGTTTCGGTTTGGGCGGCATCAAAGGCGTGGGAGAGGGAGCCGCAGAGGCGATTATTCAGGAACGCGAACAGAGAGGCAAATACAAAGACCTGTTCGATTTTCTGGAGCGTGTCAACCTCCAGTCCTGCAACCGCAAGACCATTGAGAACCTGGCGCAGGCAGGCGCCTTTGAGTGCTTCGATGATGTCTATCGCGAGCAGATTCTGGGCGTTTACGACGACGGAGACTCCGTTTTGGAGCGGCTCATGCTATACGGCAACCGCTACCAGCAGGACAAGGAACAGAGCCGGAACTCACTCTTCGGCGACCTCGACGCTGCCGTGGAGATCAAACATCCCGATCTGCCTGATGCAGCACGGTGGAACACCATCGAGCGTCTCAACAAAGAGAAAGACCTCATCGGTATTTACCTCTCCGCCCACCCGCTGGATGAGTACGAATTTGAGGTCAAAGAGATGTGCAATCTTTCCGCTCAGGAATTGACAAGATTCGACAGTTGGCGCCGTCCCGACGCACGCGCTATAGCCGAACAGCAGATGAAAGAGGAGTTGGCTGTCAGCACACCCGTACAGACGGAACCGGCGCAAGAAGAAACCCTCGACTACGGCGAGGAAGAGAATACCGACGACATACCGACGACCAACCGTAATTCGGGCAACAAGCAGACGGAGCAGATGCCGCAAGAGAAACGTGCGGAACTACCATCCGAGTTTATACACCGCATGGCTAATCAACCCTGCCGTATCGGAGGTATCATCACCGAGGCCGAGCAACTGGTCAGCCAGAAAGGCAATCCATACGGACGCTACACCATCGAGGACTACACAGGCAGTTACCAACTGGTGATGTTCGGCAACACCTACCGCCAGTTCGCACCGCTGATGCAGAAAAATATCTTCGTGCTCGTCACGGGCATCATCCAGCAGCGCAACGCCGGCAGCCGGTGGTTCAAAGAGGTCAAAGAGGAAGAAGCCGAATACGAGTTTATGGTACTAAACGTGGATCTCTTGAAGGATGTGCAGGACAAACAGACAGGAGGCATCCGCATCAGCCTGCCTGTCTCGCAAGTCTCCGATGAACTGGTGGAGGAACTGAGCGAACAGATTGAGCACAACCCCGGCAACGGACGCGTCCACCTGCAACTGACCAACCCCATGAACCGCCATCAGGTTGCCCTCACCAGCCGCAAATACAGCATACACGTCACGCCGCATCTCTACCGCTGGCTATGCCGCAAACGTCAGGAAGGCATCCTCAGTTTCAGCGTGGTCACCAACGAAAATAATTCTTAGCCCTGAGGGCACGATTAATTCTCAATTCCAATTGACCTACCGCGAAGCCATAGATTACTTGTACTCTTCTCGTCCGCCGTTTCATATCGTAGGCGGCGATGCGTACAAACCCGGACTGGAGACCACCCTGCGGCTTATGGAGCACGTGGGCACCCCGCACAAGCACCTGCGCGCCGTGCATGTTGCCGGCACAAACGGAAAGGGTTCCACCTGCCATCTGATTGCGGCAGTCTTACAATCGGCAGGCTTCAAAGTGGGATTGTACACCAGCCCGCATCTGGTGGATCTGCGTGAACGCATCCGCATCAACGCCCAACCTGTCCCGGAAGAAAAAGTAGCCGGTTTCATCGGGCAGAACCGTGCGTTCCTCGACGATACACAGCCTTCGTTCTTCGAGACCATGACTGCCATGGCATTCGCCTATTTTGCAGAAGAGAAAGTGGATATCGCGGTAGTAGAAGCAGGCTTGGGCGGACGGCTGGATAGCACCAACGTACTCACGCCGCTGCTATCCGTCATCACCAACATAGGCATGGACCACACGGAGTTCTTAGGAAACACGCTTGCCGGGATTGCCCGCGAGAAAGCCGGCATCATCAAACCCGGCGTGCCCGCTGTCGTCGGGGAGACGCATCCGCAAACCATCAATGTGTTTATGGAGCGCGCACGCGAGTGCGGCATCCTGGGCGACGGGCTTGAGACTACCGGCTGCCGCATATGGTTTGCAGACCAGTGCGGATATATGCGCACCCGCCGGTTGCGCGAAGCACCCGTTTGCGAACTCAAAGGCGAGTATCAGGACAAGAATCTCCAGACAGCCTATGTCGCCCTCCAAGTCTTGCGGAACTATGGGGCTGCCAATATCCTTCGTACATCGTACATTCGTCCTTCGTACATCCGCGATGGTTTCGCCCATGTGTGCAGCCTTACCAGCCTCCGCGGCAGGTGGGAGACACTGCAAGAACGCCCCTGCGTCATCTGCGACACCGGCCACAACAGCCATGGACTCCAATACATAGCGCACCAGCTCAAAGGACTCCCCAACCCGCGTATATGGATCATCTTCGGCATGGTGAACGACAAAGACACCGATGTCGTTTTGAGGCTGATGCCGAAAGGCGGACGCTACCATTATATCTTTACCACGCCCAACACCCGGCGTGCCCGATCAGCCGAAGAGATGCTCGCTATGTGGAACGCCCTTCCATGGAGAGAGGGGATGGGGGTAGGCTCCGCAGTAGCCATTCCATCGCCGCAAGAAGCACTCGCTTTCGCGTTAGCGCATGCGCAACCTGAAGACGCCGTCTTCATAGGTGGCAGCAACTACCTGGTGGGGGAGATATTAAAATACCGGGAATCCGGAACTCCGGAAATCCATTAAATAACAATTACTCACAATGAAAAAAATCATCCTCGCAGCCCTCTGCGCACTGACGCTTATCGGTTGCACAACCCAACAACAAAGTATGGAAAACCAAGTGATTAACAACATCCTGACGCGTGTATCAGTGCGTCAGTTCACGGGTGAACCGCTCACCCAAGCCCAAGTGGATACACTTCTGCACGCCGCCATGGCAGCACCTTCGGCCGTCAACAAACAGCCGTGGGCATTCATGGTCATCACCGACAAGCAGATTATCGAACGTATCGGCGAAGAACTGCCTAACACGCGTTGCCAGAACAACGCGCCGCTGGCTATCATTCCCTGCGGCGATATGGACAAAGCGCTGGAAGGAGCAGGACGCGAATTCTGGGTTCAGGATGTAGCCGCAGCTACGGAGAACCTTCTGCTGGCAGCCCATTCTATGGGACTCGGAGCCGTTTGGACGGGCCTGTACCCCACTCCCCGTGTCGCACAGGTACAAGAGATGCTCGGTTTGCCGGCAAACATCGTCCCGCTGGCTATCGTACCCGTCGGATACCCTGCCGAGCAACCTGCCGTCAAACAGAAATACAATGAATCGCTCATCCACTATAACAAGTGGTAGCAGTAGATATAGACGAGAAAGCAGAGATTGACACCTATTGACATCCGCGCGAACGGCGAATGGAGGTGGATGAGATGTCGAAATACGGAGCATCAGCCAGAAACGTGATGTTCTTGGCTTTTTTGATGGCCGACGGCTGACCGCCCGCTGATTGCGAGGTGCTTGCACAGTGCCTCGGATAAACAAAAATACGGAAATTCTGAAGGATATATTCCCATTCAAGCCAGTGGTCAAGGATAGCCAGATTGTCCTCGCCGATAACAAGCGTGAACTCATACTCGGGATAAGCCTTTTGCAACGCGCGAAGAGTGTTGGCGGTATAACTGGGACGCGGAAGCGAGAACTCGAAATCCGAAGCTTTCACGCCCGGAATATCCTTCACGGCCTCACGCACCGCGGCCAGTCGTTCTTCCTCCGGCGCAAGGATCTTGGCATCCTTCAGCGGGTTATTCGGGCTGACCAACAGCCACAACTCATCCAAATCGGTGTTCTCAATCACCCATTTGGCCAAACCCACATGCCCGAAATGCACAGGGTTGAAACTGCCGCCATATATGCCCGCTTTCATTTAGTATTCTCGATGATTGCATCCAACTGCTTGAAAGCATGAGCGAGGGTGTCGTTCACCACCACGCGGTCGAACTGCTCTTTGTACGACAGCTCCTCTTCCGCTTTAGCCAGCCGTTTCTCTATCATCTCCGCACTGGTATCGCCCCGTCTTTCCAGCCGTCGGCGCAGTTCATCAATCGACGGCGGGCATATGAAGATAGACGTGGCTTTGTCGCCGAGGATATTCTTCAGGTGAATACCGCCTTTCACATCCACGTCAAAGAGCACCTGTTTGCCGGCGCTCTCGATGCGCTCGATTTCTTCGTGGAGTGTACCGTAATACAATCCATCATACACTTGCTCATACTCCACAAAATCATTGTTGCGGATACGCCTCTTGAACTCGTCCACCGAGATAAAATAGTACTCCCTGCCGTGCATCTCGTTGCCGCGCGGCTGACGAGTCGTACAGGATACTGAGAGCTCGAACAGCTCCGGATGCATGGTCAGCAAATGATTGACCATGGTTGATTTGCCGCTACCCGAAGGCGCACAGAAAATGTATATCATAATAACATTTACAATTTAATTATTTAAAATTTAACCATTTATAATTTAGTCACTTAGAGGACATTCAGAACTTGTTCTTTGATTTGTTCAAGCAGATCTTTCATCTTCACCACAATGATTTGCATCTCCGACTGGTTGCTCTTGGAGCCCAGGGTGTTGATCTCACGCCCCATCTCCTGGGCGATGAATCCGAGTTTCTTGCCCACACCATTTGCCTTTCGCCATTCGCCATTACTTTCGTCATTCGTCCTTTCGCCATTCGCCATTACCTCGCGGAAATACTTGATATGGTTTCTCAGCCGCACTTTCTCCTCGGTGATATCCAGTTTCTCTAAATAATAGATCATCTCCTGCTCCAGCCGGTTGCGGTCTATCTCCGCTTGTGTCTGCGCGCTCAGTTGCGCCAGACTCTGCTCCAGCCTTTCTTTGATCTTGGCTACCCTTCCTTTCTCAAAAGGCTCCACCTGTGCCAACAGCTCGGCTATGGCATCAAGTTTCTCGTTGAACATCCGCTCCAGCGCCGCTCCTTCCTGCGTACGGAAGGCTGTGAACGCATCCAGTGCCTTGTCCAGCTGCTCCTGCACTGCCGACCATTCGTCCTCCGTCATATCCGATGCGTCTTCCTGTATTTTCACCACATCCGGCAAACGCAGGATTGCCGCCATCACTTCGGCCGGCACTTCGCCAAATCGCGCTTTGTATTGCTCGGCATATGCCTCTGCGGCGTCCCAGTTCAGAGGGGAAGCCCCACCCTGGCCATCCCCGCAAGGGAGGGTGTTCTGCTCGTAGATAGCTAAATCCACTTTGCCCCGTTCCACACGTCTGGCTACGAGGGTGCGCAGATCCAGTTCGCGTCCGCGCAGCGACGCAACAAGACGCGTGCTGATGTCTATGGATTTCGAGTTGAGTGAACGGACCTCGCATATCAGCGTGCGTCCGCGCAGCTGGCTTTCGGATTTGCCATAACCGGTCATCGAAAGAATCATTTTCCTATACAGAATTTGCTAAATATATTCGATAAAACTTCTTGGTTGGTGATTTGTCCGGTCACTTCACCCAAGGCCTTCAGGCAGTCCTGCATATCCATGGATAGCAGTTCGCCGGAGAGCCCGTCGCCTATCCCTTGCTGCACGCGCCGAATGGCTTCATGCGCACGGACCAACGCTTCATAATGGCGGGCGTTGCTCAGCATCACTGCCTGTGGCTGCATCATGCCGCGTGCCACGCGCACCAGTTCGCGCCGGAGTGGTTCTATCTCGCCGTTCTTGGCGGAAATACGGAGACCCTCGCCTTGCACACCAAGGTCGCTTTTGTTCAACACATGAATGACTGTGCCGTTCACACCCTTCGCCGCATCTATCGGCATCACTGCACTCGTTCCGTCGCTCACGCTCAAAATGATTTGGGCCTTCTCTGCGGCTTGGCGGCTGCGTTCGACACCCATCTGCTCTATCTCGTCCGCCGTCTCATGGATACCCGCGGTGTCAATGAGGCGGAACAGGATACCGTCAATGACGATTGTATCTTCTATCGTATCGCGCGTCGTGCCCCGGATGTCACTCACTATAGCCCGTTGCTCGCCTAACAGCGCATTCAGCAACGTGGATTTGCCTACGTTCGGCGCACCGATGATAGCTACGGGCACACCGTGACGGATGGCGTTGCCCGTCCTGAACGATGCCAGCAGCGAGCTTAGTTTCCGCGCTATCTCGTCAGACAAAACCGCCAGTTCGCTGCGGTCTGCAAACTCCAGCTCCTCATGATCCGCAAAATCCAGTTCCAGTTCGATCAGCGAAGTCAACTTCAACAGCCGTTCCCTGAGCGCGACCAGTTCTCCGGACACGGATCCGCGCAACTGACTGAGTGCCAGGTCTTTCTCTGCCTTCGACTGAGCAGCTATCAGATCCGCTACGGCCTCCGCCTGAGTCAGATCCATCCGCCCGTTGGCAAAAGCCCTTCGGGTGAACTCCCCAGGCTGTGCCGCACGGCAACCGGCGTCAATCAGCCATTCCACAAGCGTCTGCTGCACATACAGGCTGCCGTGGCAGGCTATTTCCACGGTATCCTCGCCCGTGAACGAATGGGGCGCACGAAAAACCGAACAAACCACCTCGTCCAGTTCTTCTCCCTCACGTACTATACGGCCGTAACGAACCATCCCCGCAGGAACCTCTGCCAAACGCCTGCGGCCACGGAAAAGCCTGTCGCATACAGCGACTGCATCTGAGCCGGATACACGGACCACGGCTATGCCGCCTGATCCGTACGGCGTTGATATGGCACAGATAGTACTCATTTCCGACTGCAAAGATAGTAAAAAAAATCCATATACACAAAAAAAGTGCGCATTATTCATTTTTTATTTGCACAAATGAAAAAAAATGCGTATCTTTGCACTCGCATTTTGGATTCCAAGATCCTTTTGAAATAATTAACATTCATAACAATATAAAACAAACAAGATTATGGTGCGTACATCATTCAATCGCCTTCGTAGTGTTAAGGACAGCCTGCCGCACGGCAACATGGATGCAATTGCAGCCGAGTTGAATATCACTGGAGATGAGGTTAGAGCTTATTTCAACGGCGAGGGCAACGCCGATTACCACATTGAGCCGGGTCCTGACGGCGGTATCGTTGTACTCAGCAACACCCGTATTCTGGAGGTAGCTCTGCGCAAGGCGTGGGAGGTTCAGAATGCACTTTAACGTTTCGGCTAAGTGAGTATTTTCAATTACAACCTGCGGGTAATAGCTCTGGTCATCGGGATCGGGGCTTTATCTTTTTTATCTTTCGCGCCCGCACAAATGAGCGCGCAGGAGACCCTTTCGCTGGCAGAAACAACGGCTCAGGCTGAGTCCGGACATCACAACCGATGGCTGGATGATTACAGCAAGCCGGTGGGGCTGACCTATAACGCCAGAGCTACACTCAACACCACCTATCTGTGGCGGGGGCAATACTCCGGCGCGTTCAACCTTCAGGCTTCCGCGGACGTGGGATACGGAGGTGCATATCTCAATATGTGGTGGAACATCGGCACCTGCGACTGGCGCTTCAACGCGTTCAATCCCGAGGTGGATTTCAGTCTGGGATTCAACAGGTGGGGACTCGATATCTTCCTGCTCTACGTCCATCATTTCGATTGCGGATTCTTTGATTTCAGCAATCACCTGTCGGGGGGCAACCGTCTTGAAATCAATGCCCGTTATACGGTCAGCAGCAAACTGCCGCTCAGCATCCTCTGGGCTACGCGTGTCACGGCGGCAGACGGATTCCTCAATGCCGCAGGAGATACCGTCAGGGCTTGGTCCAGCTATCTCGAAATCAGTTATACCCACAAGTTCAAATACGACATCAGCCTCTACGGTGCTGTCGGTATGACGCCGTGGAAGAGTTGCTACACAGACTTCGAATACGGCTTCGGAGTAGTCAATATCGACCTTCGGCTGCGCAAGGACTGGAGCCTCAGCAAGCACTGCGGACTGATGCTGCAGGGACAGCTCACTATCAACCCGACGATGCTGGCGGCCGACACCCAAACAGCTCAGTGGCACCCCTACACGCCGTCCAAACAGACAATAAACGCCAACCTCAGCGTGGGAGTCTATCTGAAGTAGTCGTTAACCGCATCGAAGCCATATCGGGGTAACATCGGAGGCGCATCGGAGGCGCATCGGAGGCGCATCGGGAGAGAATCGTATCCTACCACACCTTATAATATACAAAGTATATTATGCCTGTGATTTTGAATTAACAATTAATACAACCAATATTTTAAGGTACAATGAAAAAAATCTCTACTCTTTGGGTAGCACTCTTGGCTACAGTAGTTTCTGCTCATGCGATTGATTTTGCATATGATGCGGGAGCCGAGCTTGTTAGCGCCTATATCTGGCGTGGTCAGTACAACGGCGGTCTGAGTCTTCAGCCGGACGTGGAAGTGGGTTTTGATGCGCTCGGCGGGAGAATGCAGTTCCGTGTCGGAGCCTGGGCTAATATCGGCGCCTCCGACTGGATGTTCAAGACAGGTCTGCCTGCCTACACGGACGCGGAGGGCAGTGAGATTGATCCGAACACGCGTTTTGTGCCAGAGCTGGATGTCGTCGGCTCGCTGTCTGTGTTCGGACTCACTGTCGGATTCAACCACTATTATTATTTCGGAGGTTCCAACTTCTTCTCATGGCAGCCCGTAGCCGATCTGGCGGTGAGCAACAACACCAGTACGACCGAAATATGGGCGGGACTGAACCTGGGTGGATTTACCAAAGCAGGTCTCTACTTCAACTGGTTCACCACTATTGCCGGACAAGACTTGGTCTATGATGTCACATTGGACGACTACAAACGCGCGTGGAGCAGCTATTTCGAGGTGGGCTATGATTACACATTCGAGTCTGCCGGAGTGACACTCGGAGCCGTGGTGGGCATGTCGCCGTGGGAAAGCACGATATATGGCAACAGCAAATTCGCGGTTACCAACATCAGCCTGAAGGTCAACAAAGAGTGGGAGTTCGACCATATCACGCTGGATATTTTTGCACAAGGTTCGCTCAATCCGGACGGGGTGAACAATGACAATGCGGTTCTTTGGAAAGCTGCGGGCGATGAGAAACTCTACAACCAGAGACTGAACGGAGTGATCGGACTCGGATTCTGGTTCTAATAGCGTTCAATACCCTTTCGCAACATGGATAGACGCAAAGCACGCATAATCAGCGCATTAGTGGGAATATTGATTGCCGGAGCGATGATCTTTGTCTTCGAGGACAAGGAGCCTGCGCTGAAGTATTTCCACAACCAGGGCCAGACGTTCGGCACCTGCTACAGTATCCGCTATGAGGCGGAGAACGACTTGCACGACAGTATCCGGGCGGCTATGACAGCCTTCGACAACAGCCTGAGTATGTTCAATCCCCGCTCCACCCTCTCGGCGGTCAATGCCAATCGGGACACTGCCACCGATGTGTTCGTCGAGCAGATGTGGGCAGAGGCGGAACGGGTCTATCTGATTTCCGACGGAGCTTTTGACATCACCGTCGCACCTCTGGTCAACCTCTGGGGATTCGGGTTCAAGAACCGCGAACAGGTTACGCAGGCCAGGATGGACAGCCTGCTGCCGTTGGTCGGATTCGGAAAAGTCCGGCTGGTCAACCACCATGTGGTCAAAGACGACCCGCGTATCATGCTTGATGCAGGAGCCGTAGCAAAAGGTCAGGCATGCGATGTGGTGGCGGAAGTCCTCGCACGCAACGGAAGCAGAAACTATCTGGTGGAGATAGGCGGCGAAATCGTCAGCCGGGGCGTGAATGCGAAAGGCGACAAATGGCATATTGGTATCACCAAACCCGTCGAGGAAACAACGGCCGCCTCTCACGCCTCCGAACTCCAGGAGATCATTGCCGTGCACAATATCTGTATGGCTACCAGCGGCAATTACCGCAATTTCTATTACGACGGTGAAGAACGGCGCAGCCATACGATTGACCCGCGTAGCGGTTTTCCCGTACAACACTCGCTTCTCAGCGCTACCGTGGTCAGCAGCACCTGTATGCGCGCCGATGCACTGGCTACGGCATGTATGGTGCTCGGCGCAGACAAAGCACTGGCGATGATAGCCGGATCACCCCTTGACGCATGCTATCTGATTGTAGCGGATGGAGATTCTACTATAGTGAGAACATCCCAAAACTGGGAAGAACGGTTGCAAAACTAAAATAAATTTGCATATATAAAAAAAATGTTGTAACTTTGTAGGCTAATTTGCGGTAGAATGCAGAAAAAAGGACTTTTCATAATACTGTTGACGGTATTACTCACGAGCTGTGGGGAATACCAGAAACTGCTGAAATCACGCGATCCGGAGGAGAAATACCAGGCCGCTTTGCGCTATTTCAACGACAAGCAGTATGTCAAATCCCAGACCCTGCTCGACGACGTCGCCTCCTACTACAAGGGTACGGAGCGTTCGGAGGACGTACTCGCCTATCTGGCACGATGCTATATGGGCCAGAAGGACTACACCTCCGCTACAGAGTACTACCGGGCATACATCCGCAATTACCCGAAGGGTAAATATGCTACCGAGGCGCATTTCCAACTCGGCCACTGCCAGTATCTGGACAGCCCCGATGCACGTCTGGAGCAGGAGATTACCCGCAATGCCATCACGGCCTTCACCCAGTTTGTGGAGCTGTACCCCGAAAGCCCGTACGCCGAACAGGCTTACCGCGAGATGGGCGAGATGTACGACAAACTGGCACTGAAGGAGCTGTACAGCGCACGCCTCTATTACAACCTGGGAACCTATCTGGGCAACAACTATCTCAGTTGCGAGATTGTCAGCAAGAACGCGCTGAAGAACTATCCCAGCAACAAATACCAGGAGGATTTCAACTGGCTCATCCTGCAATCCAAATACCAGCAGATGGTCAACTCGTTTGAGAACCTCAAACTCGAACGGGCACGTGATACACAGGACGAGTATTACAATTTCATTACCGAGTTCCCCAACTCGCGTCACCGCAAAGAGGCGGACAGGATGCTGACACAGATCCGCAAGGTGACCAACGACTAAATGATAAATGATTAAATTGTAAATAGTTTTATGGATTACAAGAATTCTAAAGCACCGCGTAATACGGTGACCCGCGACATCAACCAACTCACCGAGCCCGTTGGTAATGTCTATGAGACAGTAGCTATCATCGCCAAACGTGCCAACCAGATCAGCACAGGCATGAAGAGAGAGCTCGACGCCAAACTGCAGGATTTCTCTATCCCCCAGGACAGTCTCGAGGAGACTTTTGAGAACAAAGAGCAGATTGAGATCAGCCGTCAGTACGAGCGTCTGCCTAAAGCAACGCTGATGGCTACCCAGGAGTTCATCGACGGTGACCTTGTCTATCGCACCGGCAACCGCGACGAAGCATTGAAGTAATAATTGACAATTAACAATTATCCCCCAACAAAGGGCTTTACGGGTGCTACAAAGTTTTAAGACACGTACTTTCTACTATGTTTGTACCAAACCCAATAGGACGCTTTGTAAATTGTGAGTTGTGGATTTAAACGGCAAACACATACTAATCGGCATCAGCGGCGGAATAGCGGCATACAAGATCCCCGAACTCATCCGCCTTTTCACTAAAGCAGGTGCTGAAGTACGCGTGACGACCACTCGTCACGCGTTGGAGTTTGTTACGGAGATGACGCTGCAAACCCTTTCCGGACACAGCGTCTATTCGGATGTCTTTGCCGCTGTCAACGCCCATGCTACCGAGCATATATCCCTGCCCGAATGGGCGGATGTCATGCTCGTTGCACCCGCTACGGCGAATGTGTTGGGCAAAACAGCCGCAGGGATTGCCGATGATGCACTGACTACCACCATCTGTTCCTGCGCGGCGCGCAGACCTGTAGTGATAGCACCCGCTATGAACGACAAGATGTGGGAGAACCCGGCTACGCAAAGGGCAATCGCTACCCTCCGCACATGGGAACGTGTCACCGTGCTGGAGCCCGCCGAAGGACCGTTAGCCTGCGGCACAAGCGGCAAGGGACGGATGCCGGAGGCGGATGTGCTCTTCGAAGCCGTTCAGGATGTGCTCACGCCTAAAACGATGGCGGGAAGGCATGTGCTCGTCACGGCAGGACCTACCCGGGAGAAGATCGACCCGGTACGCTACCTCAGCAACTACTCTACCGGCAAGATGGGTTTTGCACTCGCACGCGAATGTGCACGGCGGGGCGCGGAGGTAACTGTCGTCAGCGGACCCACCTCAGAGCAGATACACAACGTAGCCGGACGCGTGCATCGGATAGATGTGCAAACGGCACAGGAGATGTACAACGCCGCTACATCCGCATGGCGGCTGGCGGACACGGCTATTCTCTGTGCCGCCGTAGCGGATTTCGCACCGGAAAAGGAAGCATCAGAGAAAATCAAGAAACAGCCCGGCCAGCAACAGATCACCCTCCGTCTGCACACCACGCCGGACATAGCCGTCGCCTTGGGGGCTGACAAACAAAAAGGGCAACGCCTGATAGGCTTTGCCCTGGAAACACAGAACGAAGAGGCCAATGCGATGCACAAACTGACAAGCAAGCACATGGACGCTATCGTTCTCAATTCGCTGCGCGACGAAGGAGCCGGCTTCGGTACCGACACCAACCGCGTCACTATTCTCACATCGGACGGCCGACACACAGCCTTACCCCTTGAGAGCAAGGCTGAGGTAGCCAGAGACATTATAGAGGCTGTCTGCTGCTAAGATTTGAACAAACCGAAGAGGCCTTTCTTCTTAGGCTCTTCCTGTTGTTCAGCCGCAGCCTCGGCTGTATCCTGCTGCTCGCGCTCGGGTGTCCATTCGGGACGCTCCTCTATCTCACCCAACTGCTGCTTCACGTAGTCGATCACATCCTGCAACCCTTCGGTAAAGCGGGCGAAATCTTCTTTGTAAAGAAACAGTTTGTGCTTCTCGAACGAGGGTTGCTCGTCCTCTCCCGCCTGACGGCGCTTGCTCTCTGTGATGCAAAGATAGAGATCCTCATTACGCGCTTTGCGCACATCAAGATAATAAATCCGCTTGCCTGCTTTCACCGAACGGCTGTACACGATTTCCTGCTCTTTGCGTTCTTCAAACTTCCGATTTTCCATACTCAATACAATTTTTGTACATTTTCCGCTGCAAAGTTACACTTTTTTTTGCAAGTATCCAAATTTTTTTGTAACTTTGTGCACAAATTTTGTTGCGCGCGCTGTATGCGCGCCTGTACACGTTTAGTAATGATTAATAGAACTATGGTGCGGACACGTGTGGTACAAACGTTGTTCGCGTATTACAAAGACCAAGGCAAAACGCCCCTTACAGCCCGCAAGGAGCTGCTCAAGAGTTTTGCCGACACGTATGACTTGTATTTCGTATTATTGGATTTTGCCAATGCGCTGACCGCCTATGCCCAACAGCAGTTGGAGGAGCAGGTTGCTCGTGCACGTGCCACCCACCGCGATTGGCACCCCAACCGGCGCTTTGTGGAGAACCGGCTGGCGCAACAGCTGTTTGACAACCGCGCGCTGCGCGCACGCATTCAGGAGCAAAACCTCAGCTGGGATAGCGGCATGCCTGCTGTAAACGCTATCTACAAACAACTCATCGAGAGCGATTTCTACCGTCAATACATGGCATCTTCCGGGAACGCCTATGACAGCGATAAGCAGCTCTGGCGCAAAATCTACCAGAAACTGCTGCCTCAGAACAACGAGCTGCTGGACGCGCTGGATGAGATGGAGGTGGTGCTGGACAAAGCCAACTGGACCACCGATTTGGACGTAGTGCTGAGTTATGTGATCAAGACGGTGAAGCGTTTTACGGAGGACAGTACGCCGGAGACAGAACTGCTGCCTATGTTTGACGACGAATCGGAAGTCCAGTTCGCTACAGACCTGCTGGATGCCGCTATCCGCAACCATAACCGGTATGAAGAACTCATCAACGCCCACCTCAAGGGTTGGGAAGCTGACCGTATAGCCTATATGGACCGCATCATTCTGGTGGCCGCCCTGACGGAGATTATGGAGTTTGACCAGATTGCACTGACCGTATCCATGAACGAATATATCGAGTTGGCTAAAGAGTATTCCGGCGACAAGAGCTATCAGTTCATCAACGGTATTCTCAATGAGATCCTCCGAGACATGAAGCAGGACAACAGCCTTCTCAAAGCCGCCACTCTCAGACATGTATAGGACTTGCGCAAGGTCAGCGCAAGGTCTGCTACTTGAACCGATGTACAACTAACTTACAATACAACTTTATAAGAACTTAAGATTATGCTGAATTTAATTCTTTTGCAGGCCGAGGCAGGCGCTGCGCAACAAGGTAACCAATGGACGTTCTGGGTAATGATGATTCTCATCTTCGTTGTTTTCTATTTCTTCATGATCCGCCCCCAGACCAAGAAACAGAAAGAGCTGCAGCAGCAACGCGAAGCCATGAAAAAGGGCGACAAGGTGGTGACTGCCGGCGGTATCTACGGCGAGATCAAAGAGGTTCAGGAGAACGCTTTCATCATCACTATTGCCAAGGATGTGACCATCAAGGTCAGCAAAGACAGCGTTTATGCAGACGCTTCCGATGCTCAGGCACAACAGGAGAAGAAGAAATAAAGGCAAACGGGTATGGTGAAACGGATAGCCGGAAAGATTCATTGGAGAGAGGTGCTGACGTACGCGATGTTCGTCGTGCTCGCCGCCTTGATCTGGTACGGGCATGCGATGCAGTCCGCGCGTAACACGCGTGTGCCGGTGATGGTCAACTACACCGGTGCGCCGGGCACGCTGGCCTTCAGCGGAAATGGTCTGCCGGACGCTATCATGGTGGAGATCCGGGATGCCGGTACACGCCTGAGTGCTTATCATCGCGAACCGCTACATCTGACCATCGACCTGCGTCCTTATCTGCACGGCGAGAAAGGTTCCGTACACATCACCGCCGATGCGTTGCGACGCAGCATCAGCGACCTGCTGCAAGGCACAAGCCGGCTCATCGAGATAGCACCGGAAGAGATCGTGTGCGATTACTACACCGAGCAGGAGAAAACCGTTGTCCTGGCCGTGGCTGACGACTGGCGTCCGGCTTCCGAGTATCAGACGGTAGGCAAGCCTGTCCTCTCCCGAACCAGAGCAAAAATCTATGGTGCAGCCGAACGGTTGGAGCCGATTGACACAATCTTCACCCGGCCTGTTGCGCGCACCGACCTCATGGACACTACCGTCCTGCGTCTGGCTCTGGCTCTGCCTGACAACATACGGTCCAACACCGACAGCGTAGATGTGCGCATCATCACCGAGCGTTTCACCGAGAAAAAAATGATCATCCCCATCCGCGTGGACGGAGTGCCGGAAGGCTACCGCATACGTATCTTCCCTCGCGAAGTGGAGGTGACCGTCCGTGTGGGCATCAGCCATTTCAGCCAGGTGACCGACGAACATGTGCATGCCGTATGCCGCTACTCGCCGGAGATGAAAGAGAAACTGGACGTGACACTGATGTACTCCAACCCGTATATCACTACCGCCTGGGCATACCCGGGCGTGGTGGAATTTCTATTAGAACAATAACTAAGTCTATCTCTTTCGCATGAAAAAGATTCAAATGGTGGACCTGCAGACGCAGTACCGGCACATCAAACAAGATATAGATGCCGGCATTCAGGAGGTCATCGACTCCGCCGCTTTCATCAAGGGCAAGAAAGTCACTGAATTTCAGGAGCATCTGGAGCAATACACGGGTGCCGGACATGTTATCCCGGTAGGCAACGGTACGGATGCGCTGCAGATAGCCCTGATGGGCCTCGGACTGAAAGCCGGCGACGAAGTGATCACCCCGACCTTTACCTTCATCGCTACCGCTGAGGTGGTGGCGTTGCTGGGGCTGACGCCCGTAGTGGTGGATGTGGAATGGGAGACGATGAACATGGATATCAACGCTGTCCGTCGCGCCATCACGCCGCGTACCAAAGCCATCGTTCCGGTGCACCTGTTCGGCCAGTGCGCCGACATGGAGCCTCTGATGCAACTGGCGCATAAGCACCATCTGTACGTGGTGGAGGATGCCTGCCAGGCCATCGGCGCACAATACACTTTTGACGACGGCGAGACCAAGCAGGCAGGCACTATCGGCGACATCGGCTGCACCAGTTTCTTCCCCTCCAAAAACTTAGGCTGCTATGGCGACGGCGGCGCAATATTCACCAACAACGACGATTTGGCGGCGCGGATGCGCGCGATAGCTAACCACGGTATGGTTGTCCGCTACCACCACGACATGATCGGTGTCAACAGCCGTCTGGATAGTATCCAGGCAGCCGTGCTGGATGCCAAACTGCCGCATCTGGACGACTACATCGCAGCCCGCCGCCGTGCCGCAGCGTATTACGACAAGGCGTTTGAAGGCAACAGCAAACTGCTCATCCCGGGCCGGCAGACCCGTTCGACCCATGTGTTCCACCAATACACGCTGCGCGTCATTGGCGCCGACCGCGACCGGCTGCGCGAGGGCTTGGCTCAACGCGGTATTCCCGCTATGATTTACTACCCCGTGCCGCTGCACCGGCAGAAGGCGTACCTCGACCCTCGCTATCACGACGGCGATTTCCCTGTGGCTGAGAAACTGGCCGGCTGCGTACTCTCGCTGCCTATGCACACCGAACTGGACGAGGAGCAACTGGCGTTCATCACGTCAGCGGTGCTGGAATTGGTATAACAGTTAAAGCTTATTGGTTATGCAAAGTTTCGGTCTTAATCAAACGATGACGCAGACGACCAAGTTGTCGCCTACTCAGATTCAGGTCATCCGCATGCTCGAGCTTCCCTCTATCGAGCTGAGCAAGCGCATCAACGAGGAGCTGCAGGAGAATCCCGCACTGGAGGAAGGTCGTGACGAGACAGAGACAGTGGAGCATTTCGAGGATGAATACGATAGCTTCGGCGACGAGTATGAAGACGCTGGACGTGACCCGCTGCAGAACGAAGATTTCAACTACGAACAGTACGTCTCGGACGACGAGACACCGGATTACATGCTCCGCCAGCAATACAGCCCGGCCGACGAAGACCGCCGCGAGGTACCGATCATAGGCGGCAACAGCCTGATAGAGGAACTGAAATCGCAGATCTACCTGACCAAGATGACCAAACCGCAACGCCATATAGCCAAATGGGTATTGGGCAACATAGACGACGACGGCTATCTGAGGCGCACCACCGAACAGCTGGTGGACGACCTGATGTTTCAGGAGCAGATGGAGGTGAGCGACGAAGAGATGGCGGATATCGTTCGCCAGATCAAGCAGTTCGACCCGGCCGGTATTGCCAGCTTTGATTTGCGGGAGTGCCTGCTGACCCAGCTCAAACGCAAGCCGCAGACCGAAGCGGTCCGGTTGGCATACACTATTCTCAGCAACCATTTCGAAGCCTTCTCCAAGCACCATTTCGACAAAATCATCCAGCGTATCGGTTGCAGCGATGCGCTTTTCCAGCAGGCGGTTCAGGAGATTGTCCACCTCAACCAAAAGCCCGCCAACGCCTTCACCGGCTCGGTCTATGAGACCCAGCGCGAGACGATCATCCCGGATTTCACAATCGAGAATCGCGACGACGAACTGTTTGTGGTGCTCAATACGGGCGACATTCCCGAACTGCATGTCAGCCGCGAATACAGCGACATGCTGGCGGCTTACAGCGCCGGGACACAGAACGCCGGGACACGACAGGCTGCCCAGTTCATCCGCTCCAAACTCGATGCTGCCAAATGGTTTATCGATGCTATCCGTCAGCGCAACGAAACGCTGATGAAGACGATGACCGCTATCCTCAAATTCCAATACGATTTCTTCCTTGACGGCGAAGAGACCAGCCTCAAGCCCATGATCCTTCAGGACATAGCCGACCGCACCGGTTATGATGTTTCTACTATCTCGCGCGTGAGCAACAGCAAGTATGTCGAGACGCGCTTTGGTATCTATCCGCTCAAATATTTCTTCTCCGAAGGTATGACCAACAGCGAGGGCGACGAGGTCTCCACACGCGAAATCAAGAAGATTCTGCAAGAGCTGGTGGCGGGTGAGGACAAGCGTTCACCGCTCACCGACGAACAGTTGGTGGATGCCCTGCGCGAGAAAGGTTATCCTATCGCCCGACGGACGGTGGCCAAATACCGCGATTTGCTGGACATACCCGTTGCACGCCTGCGTAAGACACTGTGAAACAACTGCTTGACATACTAGCCCGGGCTCTGAGCGTTGTGCTCTACCCGCTTTTTATTCCCACCTATGGCATGGTGCTGTTCTGCTATGCCTGTTCGGCGGACCACCGCATACCGGCGGTGTGGACCATAGTGGCACTGTGCGGCACGCTGCTGCTCACCTGTATCCTGCCCGCCACCGCCATATGGTCGCTGATCCGCAAAGGCAAAGTGAGCAGTATGCAGATTTTTAATGCGCGCGAGCGCACGTATCCTTATTTATATACAGCCCTGGGCTTCGGATTCTGGGCATACCTGCTCATTGCTGTCCTGCATGCTCCGGCATACATCAGTCTGGTGGCTGTAGGAGCCACGATAGCCATCGGCTTGGTCGCGGTGATCAACCATTGGTGGAAGATCAGCGCCCACCTGACCGGTTTAGGCGGATTGCTGGGCGGCGTACTGAGTTTCTGCCTCGGCTGCGGTATCATGCCTTCATGGGGCATGCTGTCCGGCTGGCTGGCAGCAACGCTCGTCCTGATGTGGGCGAGGCTGTATCTCAATGCTCATACCTCCGCCCAGGTGGCAGCAGGATGGCTGCTCGGGTTGAGTTGTACTTTCTTTCCTTATGCAATTGCATGCTATGTATCATAAAAGGCTGTATATCACACTGCTGACGGTTGTTATGACCTTGACACTCGGCGCACAGACACTGAGCGGCGACGCACGCATATCGCTCATTACCTGCACGCCGGGCGAAGAGCTCTACGCGCGCTACGGCCATACGGCACTGCGTATATGCGACCCGCAGAACGACTTGGACATAGCCTTCAACTACGGTATTTTTGATTTCAACACCGACCATTTCTACTGGAAATTTGTCAAAGGCGAGACATGGTATCAGCTTGGCGCAAGCACGATGCCGTGGTTCTTGTATGAATACCGCCAGACCGGCCGTCCCGTATATGAGCAGGTGCTCAACCTGACAGCTCCCCAGCGCGAGGCTGTCTGGCAAGCCCTTCGTACCAATTACGAGCCTGAGAACAGGATGTATCTCTACAATTTCGTGTTCGACAACTGTGCTACGCGCCCTTACCATCTGATAGCCAACGCCTTAGGCGACTCTGTCTATTCCGACTACACGGGCTATACGGGTTCCACCTACCGCCGGTTCATACGCCATTACACGGGTGCCCATTCATGGGCGAACGCCGGCATCAATCTGCTTTTCGGTCCCAAAGCCGACCAGCCGATGAACGGCGAGCAGCGTCTGTTTATGCCTGAAGAACTGATGCTCTTCTTCGAGCAGGCGCATCTGGCGGATGGCACGCCGCTGGTAGCCCAAAGCCGCATCCGGCCATTTGTTGTCGCCCGCACGCCTTGGTACGCGTCGTGGGAGTTGGGACTGGCGTTGTATTTTCTGGTCATAGCAGGCATCAGCTGGTATGACCGCCGCCGCAAACGCTGGTCATGGGGAGTGGAGGTGGCTATGGCTGTTCCGTATCTGTTGCTGCTCCTGATAGTGACATTCCTGACATTCTTCTCATGCCATCCGCTGGTAGGTTTTGGATGGCGGTTACTCATCCTTCCGTTAACACATCTATGCGCACGGTTCATTTACATCTTACGCTGGTAATCAGCCTCATATCCGTCCTCTCTTTTGCCGCTCCCCGCCTGACCGTTGTGGCGGTGGTGGACGGTCTGGACAACGACAACCTGACGCTGCTGCGTCCTTATTGGCAGAAAGGCGGACTGCGTACGCTGAGCGAAGAGGCCTACCAGACGACCATCACTTTTCCTCATGAGGTATATGGCGGCAACGAGACGACCGCCACGCTCATGGCGGGCACTACGCCTGACCGCCACGGCTATACGATGGATCAGTATTTCCTCCGCCGCGACCGCGAGCTGCATGGTATGCTGGACGATCCCGCAGCCAAGGGCATCGGCACACCGCTGACCCTCTCCGCCAAGGCGTTGCTGAGCCGGACAATCAGCGACCGCATGCGCCTGCTCTATCCTGCCGCCAAGATCTACGCAATAGGCATCCGCCCGGAGACAACTGTGCTGATGGCGGGGCATACTGCCAACGCCTGCTGCTGGCTTGACTGCGAAGAACAACAATGGGTGGCATCCTCTGCCTATAGCGAGGGGCTGCCCTCCGCTGCCTACGACCAGAACCGGAGCATGCGTATCTCCACTCTCGCGGCACGCCAATGGCTGCCGCGGATGGACATCCCTGCCTATGCCTGCCCTACCGCCCGGGAGCGCAAGAAAGGGTTTCAATACGAGTCCGCCCAAGTACTGCCCTATTCGCCGGTAGCCAACACGCTGGTGATCGAACTGGCCCTGGCGATGCAGCAGACCGAGAAACTCGGTGTGGATGCACAGCCGGATATGCTGCTGCTGAACCTCAACACCATCAGTCCGCAAGCCACGGGCGACCGCATCGCCTCCGCCGAACACGAGGACATGTACCTCTGGCTCAACCAGGATTTAGGCTATCTGATGGAGCAACTCGACCGCCGCATCGGCCGCGAGAACTACCAGATACTGGTGGTGGGCAGACCGGTGCTGGGAATAGCTCCGGGCACGCTGGCGGACATACACATGCCTGTCCGGCAGTTCAACGTGGATCGTGCCGCAGCCCTGACAGGCACCTATCTGATGGCTATCTACGGCCACGAGAGGTGGGTGGACGGCGGCTACGGCCAGTCGGTCTATCTCAACCGCACGCTCATCGAGCAAAAACGTCTCAATCTGGAAACCATACAGCGTCAGGTGGCTAATTTCCTGATGGATTTCGAGGGGGTGCAGACAGCCATGCCGGCACACGAAGCGGTGCTCTATCCGCCCTTGGCATCCACCCTCAGCAAACGCCACATGGGCGATGTGGTCTTCCTCCTCCAGCCCGGATGGCAACTGATGCAGGACGACAGACAGCCTATCGACCGCGTGATTGACCAACAGCCGCGATCACCGCTGCTGTTCTGGTCCGGGGCCCTGCGTCCCATGCCGGAAGGCAAACTGGATGCAACAGGCATCGCAGACCTCCTCTTCGAATAAATGCGAAAATACATAAATGTGAAAATAAGTAAATAAGTAAATAACCAAATAAGTAAATACCTTTATGCTTTTCTACGAAATCAAAGTGAACTATCAGCGCCAGACCGGCGAAGACAATCCCAACAAGGTGAAAGAGACCTATCTGGTGGAGGGGCTCAACTGCGCTGATGTGGAAAACCGCCTGATGGAGGAAATCAAACCCTTCATCTTCGGCGACTGCGAAGTGCCGAGTTGCAAGAAGGTGCAGTTCTTCGACATCTTTCCCAACGACGGCGGCGAATACTGGTACAAAGGGCGCGTGGAGATGATCACGATCGACGGCGACAAGGAGACCCGCAAAGCCGTTTCCGTATTGGTTCAGGCCAGCATGCTGGATGATGCCGTACACGCCCTCAAACAATATCTCGGCACCTACGACTGCGAGATTATCTCCGTAGCCAAATCGCCAATCATGGATGTTATCCGCGCGGTAAACTAACCATACCCGATGCTGCAGTTTGATATACGGGCCATATTGACAAGCAAAGCGCCTAAAGCGAAAGTGCCGGAGTTTTTGATCCGGTATCTGGAGCGTATCACGCATATCAAAGAGATGAATGCGTTTCTGCGCAAATACCCGGACAAGAAGGACTACGCGTTCATCGACCGGGTGCTGGCGGAGGAACTGGGCTGCTCGGCTTCCATCACCGGTACGGAACATATCCCTACCGATGACCGTCCTGTCATCTTTGTCAGCAACCATCCGCTGGGTGGTTTGGACGGAATGATTATTGCGAAGATGATCCACCGCAGCCGCCGGAACACGCGCGAGCTGAGAGTGATTGTCAACGAACTGCTGATGTTCATGGAGCCCCTGGCAGGCCTCTGGGTGCCGGTGAGCAAAACCAGCCGGCTGAGCCGAGAGCAGGTGATGCAGCAACAGCAGATGTGGCTTTCCCTGACCGATGTGCTCACTTTCCCTGCCGGAGCATGCAGCCGGCTCCAGTGTATCAACCGCCGGTGGGTCATTCAGGACCTGGAATGGCACAAGAACTTCGTACAGCGCGCACGCGAATACCGGCGCGACGTGGTGCCTGTCTATTTTGAGGGAAGAAACAGCCGCTTCTTCTATATCCTGGCGCTTCTGCGAAAATGGCTTGGCATCAAACTGAACATTGAAATGCTCTATCTGGTGGACGAGATGTACGGCGCACGCGGCAAACATTTCCGCGTGCATGTGCTGCCACCTATCCCGTACACCACATTTGATAACAGCCGTACGCCTGCCCAATGGGCGGAGTACGTAAAACATATTGTTTATGAAACCGATCATACCTCCCGTTGACACCGATTTGCTGCTCTCCGAACTGGAGGGGCATCTGCTCCGTCCGAGCAATAAGGCGGGCAACCTGATTTACGACATCACTGCTCACGAGTGCCCCAATGTCATGCGCGAGATTGCGCGCCTGCGCGAAATCAGCTACCGTGCCGGAGGCAGCGCTACCGGAGAAGAGATGGATATGGACGATATGGACACCATGTCCCGTCCCTACCACCAGCTCATCGTATGGGATCCCGACCACCGGCAGATAGCCGGAGGCTACCGCTACCTGCCGGGCTCGGAGGCGGAGCTGCGTCCCAATCCGCAAGGCGAGATGCAACCCTATATCACCTCGGCGCACCTGTTTCATTACTCCGAGCGGTTTATCCGCGACTTCTTGCCATCGACCATCGAGTTCGGACGAGCCTTCGTGCAACCGCTCTACCAGACACGCGAGATGGGCGTGAAAGCTCTCTTTGCGCTGGATAATATCTGGGACGGCATCGGCGCGCTGGTGCATAACCATCCCGAGCTGCAATACATGATCGGCAAGGTGACAATCTATCCCGATTACAATGCTGCGGCACGCACACTCATCTACAACTATCTGAACCTCTACCACCGCGGCGAGGAGGGACTCATTGCGCCCTACCATCCGCTGGCTATAGAGCCGCTGGCTCAGTCGCCGTTCAAGGGGTCCGACCCGCAGGAGAACTACCATATCCTGCAGCGCGCTGTCCGCGAGCAGGGAACCGTTATTCCGCCTATGTTCTCCGCCTATCTCAACCTGACCAACGACCTCTTTTTCTTCGGAAACGCCGTCAATGACGAGTTGGCGAATGTGTATGAAACCGGTATCATGGTGGACATCCGAACTGTCTATGACGACAAGAAACAACGCTATATCACGCCATACGTACAATGGTTAGAGAACAGATAAGAGCCATCCGGGAGCACATCCCGGAGGGAGTGACATTGGTGTGCGTCAGCAAGTTCCAGCCCGTTGAGGCTGTCCGTGAGGCGTATGAAGCTGGCGAGCGCCATTTCGGCGAGAGCCGTGTGCAGGAGCTGCAGCGCAAGGCGCCGGTGCTGCCTGCCGATATCTGCTGGCATTTCATCGGCCACCTGCAGACCAACAAGGTGCGCGACTTGCTCCTACTGCACCCTTACCTGATTGAGAGTGTCGATTCGCTCAAGCTCCTCCGCACCATCAACGATGAAGCCGCCAGACAGGGGTTCGTCCAAGACGTACTGCTGGAGGTGCATGTGGCCCGCGAAGAGACCAAGACAGGCTTCTCGCCGGAAGAGATAAATGACCAAATGGTAAATGGTCCATACGGCGAAGCAGATCGTTCGACCGTAGGGAGATTAGAAATGGTAAATTACCCGAATATCAATATTCGGGGCCTGATGGCGATGGCTACCAACACGGACGACCCGACCGAGATCCGCCGCTGCTTCAATCTGGCGAAATGTCTATATGACCGGATAAATGACCAAATGGTAAATGACCAAATGGTAAATCTATCCATGGGTATGAGCGACGACTACCTCATAGCCATCGACTGCGGAGCCACCTCCGTCCGCATCGGTTCCGCCATCTTCGGCGAGCGGTCATATCCTACCCGCAATGTCACTGGCGTAAACCTCCCTAAAGCCGTCTTCTTCGACATGGACGGCACCCTCTTCGACTCCATGCCGGTGCACGCTGTAGCATGGGAGGAGACCATGAAACGCCACGGTCTGGATTTTAACGCGGAGGCTACCTATATCAACGAAGGCCGCACGGGCGAGGATGTGATCCGCGAGGCGTTTGAGATGAAGGGCGGGCAGGGCACCCCGGCAACCATAGCCGCTATCTACCGAGAGAAAACCGAAGCTTTCCTCCGCATGCGCCCCAACGGTGCCGAGCCTGTCAAAGGCGTTCCGGAACTGCTGGAATGGCTCCATGAGCAAGGTGTCGAGTGCTGGATAGTGACCGGCAGCGGACAGAAATCGCTGCTGGAGCAGGTCAACCGCGTCTTCCCCGGCATCTTCACACGCGAGCGGATGATTACGGCGTTTGATGTCACACACGGCAAACCCGACCCGGAGCCCTACCTCAAAGCTTGGCAACGCTCGGGCTACACCAAGGACGAGTGCTGGGTAATCGAGAACGCACCGCTGGGTGTACGTTCCGGCAAGGCCGCAGGACTCTTCACCATTGCCGTCAACACCGGCCCGCTGGACGACGCGCTGCTCTACGCCGAGCATGCCGACCGCGTCTTCCCCTCCATGCAGGAACTGCTACGCTGGCTGCAAAGCCTGAATGCGAAAAATTGACGGATTTTGGGGAAAATACGACAAACTTGGCATACGCGCTTGCGTATGTCATTTTTTTATACTACCTTTGCAATCGGAATAGAGACACCTTATCGGGGTAATCTCGGTATCGCATCGGGAGTACATCGGAGGCAAGTCGGGATTTGATACTAAAATCAAGGCAAAAAAGACACATACAATTAACTACTACAATGAGTGCCGCTCAAACAATAGCAAGCAAGCGTTTTATCAATGCCATGGGATCTATGGTCGAGGACGAAAAGATGCTTAATGATGTTTTGGAGTATATTGAGTACATCAAACTCAAGCCCGCCTACCCCGAAATCACGCAATCTCAATTGGATGCCAACGCCATACCTTTACATGAAGCTATGAATATGCTCCGTGAGAAAGCACGCACATTCTATCAGGCATGAAAGTATTTATTGACAAACATGTCTATCAAGTGTTGAATGATTTCTATGATGAAAGCATGAAAAAACACATCACACTTGATTACCCGACAGTTCTGGCAAAGATTGACCGATTAGAGCACGCTATGTATGATTTTGCAGCCATTGCCGGGAAAATGAATATTCAACCTTATAGGAAAGATTGGCAAACGGCAGGATACAAAGAACTATACGTAGAACAATTTCATTTCGCATACAAATTGTATAGTTTACCAACAGGCGAAACAGTGCTCTACTACCACGATGCAGTTCACGATACATTGAACTACAACCCCGAAGACAAATAGCATCAACGCTATATACCAAACTTTAGTCATTTAACTTTTAATTTCACCAAGATGTGCAAGCATCTCTTTTATCGTTTGTTATAACTCATTCTCGCAAGGGACAACTGTGTTGTGCCCTTTGTAGTTAGTCGTAGTCATTGATAACAGTGCGACCATAGCCCAATACCAATATACCAAACTTTTCATTTAACTTTTAACCGTTGTGCCCGACACGGACTAAGGGCAAAATATCATGATTATCAATAAGCCAAAAGGCAGAAATCTGCAGGATCTTCCCTTTGAGTCGGTATTTCTCTACGTTGACACAGCATCAATGGTTGATTTCCTGCAAGGTGCTGCACGCGCCTGGTGCAAAGCGCACCAGAGTGAATAGTTCTCCGCCTATGATTTCCTGGGTGGAGAGAACACCAATTGGGAGAGTACGCCGATGCAAGCATTGTACGACTTCTACAACCCCGATGCTGATCCTGAGAAACACAGAGAGGCCGTTCGTAAGGCAGGACAAGCTGCCGACTATCTGCTGCTGGAAGCACTTGAATATGACTCGCGCATATTCGAAACAGAAAGAAGAAAAGCGCATGGACACACCGTCCGTCATTACCGTTGGAAAAAGGACTAAAAAGCAAAATAGCAAATATGCTATATATATTATAAACCAACTTTTTTGTTTAACTTTTAAAATTTCATTTATTATGAAA
>FLNW01000392.1_pt1 | contig 31766 bp, 28 predicted proteins | sample 1140371 | NCBI WGS metagenome assembly FLNW01 (sample SAMEA3878170, study PRJEB12797) | bioreactor metagenome | biome: Moose rumen | place: Sweden | collected 2011-10
ATTGATTTTGGGTGTACGGTACTTTAGAAATTGGCTCTATGCTCCATTGTGTAGATGTCATCACTTGCTTTCCTTACGGAAGGTAAAGAATATTATGAATTAATATTTCATGATTGATTTCTAAGGTCGACAATATATCTTTCAGATTTATTTCATTTTGGAATATTCTGGGCAGATCTGTAAGCATCATTCATTACCAAAAGTATTGAAAACTTGCTCTTCGAACATTTACTTGTCAAAAGTATTTGGGGATATATTGGAAAAAGTGATTTATTTTGCTTTTTCGTCAGTGTCTACGAAATAGAGGAAAGCTGGCAATTCATGTTTAGTTTTTCTCTTCTTCGTGGGCATTGATAATCCACGGAAATGATATCTCTTCCTAGTTTAGCACTTGAACATTTTTGTTCAAATGTTAGGAAGAGTCAGTCTTATAGATTGGCTCTTTTTCTTTAAGCCTCACCTCAACCCCTCTCCTATTAGGAGAGGGGATATATACCGTTATTTATTGCTTATTGAAATCTAATCTGTAATATTATATTTAGTTTAATTCTTGAAATAAAACATGCCACTTTGTATATGAGTAGACTGTGATGAAGTTCTTTCAGAGACATTAGATGAACTGCTAAAACGCTCACCTCTCAAAGAAAAATGAATTAAAAAATCTGACATAGTTTCATATGAATTAAGTGATATAAAAAAAATCTGAATGACATTAGAAGAAGCCATTCATACTTTTCATTCGTTTTTCGAATCTCTAGAATATTGGCAGACACAGGTAGTTTCATGAGCCTATGAAAAATTATATGAACGAAAACAGCAGTGACATAAATTATTTGTTGTAACTGCTAGGAATACACCATATGAAGAACAAACTAGAAAACGAGTGGAAATTCATTTTCCATGAATTTTTTCAGATTTTTTGTTTATGAACAAATATACAGAAAACGAAATTCCTAAATCCAAACTTTGCAAACAAAAATGAATTCAGCTTTTGATAGATGATAGTGCGAAAAATGTTCTGGATATGAACTGAATTTGATTGCCATGATTTCTATTAGATAAACCGTGGAATCAATGAATTGAAGATTCTGAATTTTTAAAAAGAGTTTATTCTCGAGATGAAATAGATTTATCACAGTTTTTCAGGCTTGATAGTTAGAATAGTTTAAACGCATAAAATATTCAAATTTCTCTTGCTTTTTTGTAAAAATGTTATACTATATTTTAGTAAACAAATTTTTTATTTTCCGACCATTTATAGAAAAACAAAAATAATACCAGTTATTTACTCTGTATTTTTTATCATCATGGCATTGATAAATAATTCTGCAGAATTAGCTTTGGAATGTTCACTTGATAAATTATGAGTTGATTACGATTGATATTATAAATGAAAATGTTTTTTCTTGCACAAAAAATGAACAGATAAATATACCTGCATCTGCATCAGGTATTCCAAATTACACGACATAAAGTCTGATAAATACACTCACGAGATTTTTCACAAAATCAAAAATACCCAGTTCGACGACGATAAACTGTATTGTTTATTCTCTACCCATGAAAGTGCTCCCGATATAGTCAGATTTTCACTAATTTTCACGTGAAAGGAAATCAAAGAATTATTATCCAAGACTACCAAAAAAGACTGAACAAAATCTGATTATCTCAAGATTTTGATAGATAGGAGACCATATCGATCACTGAGTGGAAGAAAGAATTGCTGTGATGTGACGTGATATTTGTGCGTGAAAAGGTTAGAGTGGTTGAAGAGTAATTATTTGGATAAATAATTAACATAACACACTTGAAACAAATAAGGAAAACGTTATTTTCTTAGTCAGATTTTACTTAATTTTTTGATTAATGCGAAATATAATATTCTGCTCATATAACGAGGACTTTCTCCCATACAAAGCTACTGAGTGATCAATTTGACGAGACTTAAAACTCGCTGAAGATTGCACAGTTAAACAATGAGAAGTTACTCTTGCTTCAACGTGAATCAAATCTGCATTACCTTTGTGATGGTGAATTAAAATATATGCACGTAGTTCTTTGCCTATAAAATTCTGATTGATAGTAGCAAATTCAGTTTGACTTATTGATGCAGATTACCGCTGAGAAATCAAAGTTGAACTCACTTCATTAAATGGAGAAAAGAAACTAGAAGCCTGAACTAGAATAGCACAATTAGAAATTTGTCCTTACTTTCAAGAGTGAAAACCTTTTCCCACTGAAACTCCAAAAGTCGAAATGATAGTGGATCCAGATATTTATGAAAATTTCGCAGATAAGTTCTCAAGTGATAGGGGAGTAGGAGGCTTTGGAAGTACTGCTCATTAAAGAGTCGAATATTCTGCCATTGTGGGCGGATATTGTTTAATTTAGGTAGCATAAAATGGAAGAAGATTTTTTGTTAGATAGTTATGATTACGAATTACCAGAAGAAATGATAGCTCAGGTCCCTGCTCAACCTGCAGAATCTGCTAAACTTCTCGTTTTGTCACAATCAGATTCGTCGATTCAGGATTATCATTTTTATGATTTACCAAACTTACTTTCTTCAAACGATGTTTTAGTTTGTAATAATACGAAAGTTTTTAAGGCGAGAATTCCACTTAATCAGACTAAAATAATCAGAAAAAGCTGAGAAACTCGTTATGTTGATGGAGAGATTTTTGTGTATCAATTACTTCATGATGATAGATTAGAATGCTTAGTTTCTGATGATAAAAATTTTAAGCCGTGAGCTGAAGTTTTTCTTGAAGAAGAGAAATGAATTTTACTTACGAGTGATGAATATTCAGAGGATTGAATAATCTTTTCAGTGAAATGAATCTGAATTTTCGACTTCTTAGAAAAATATGGTCAGATGCCACTTCCACCATATATTCATTATGAAAAGGAAAAAGAAAAACGATATCAGACTACATTTGCCCAAGATTTAGGTTCTGCGGCGGCTCCCACCGCATCTTTGCATTTTTCTGAAAAACTACTTTCAGATTTATGTTCGAAGTGAGTGGAGATAAATTTTACGATTTTACACGTGGGACTTTGAACTTTTAAACCAGTTTATGAGCAGGATATAAGGAATCATAAAATTCACAGAGAACCTATAATTGTGGAAAATTCGTTATTTCAGCAGATTTACAACCGAAAAAGTGGAAAGAAAAATCTGATAGCAGTTTGAACTACAATGGTTAGATTACTGGAAACTTTACCATATTTACGAAAATCATTATCAGAATCGGATAAAAAGAAAATTCTTTCAAATGCAGAATCTTTTGATTTTCGAGAGTCTATAACTTCTGATATTCACCCATCAGATTATGAAAAATATGTTCACGATGTTTCTCTTCAATCTAGTCGTATCGTTTGTGAAACTCAGCTTTTTATTTATCCTGGATGGAAATTTCGCATAATTGATGAAATGATTACAAATTTCCATTTACCGAAATCCTCACTTTTGATGCTCATTTCTGCTTTGATGTGAAGAAAAAACACTTTACAATCATATGAACATGCAAAGCACAGTTGATATCATTTTTATAGCTTCTGAGATGGAATGTGGATTAGAAGATAATTATCCAACATAATCACAAAAAGGCAAGAGTATTTTAAGATTTTAGCATAAACAATCGCAGATTTTTTGCATTTTTTTGAAATTTGAATATAATAGATATGTTTTATATCTATGCACGGATGAGCGATTGAGTAAGATTCTTAATTAGTTTATTAGCAGCATGAGCTTTGATATGAATTTGACGATTCTTTCGAAGATTTTTTGTCGTTCGTAGAATAAAAACTCATAGATACTCACAGAGTAAAAAAATCAGATTTTTACAAGTTCGTGTGCCCAAAAATGCGGTAGCTAGAAGTTCTGATATCGAAGCTAGTGATCATGTTAGCACAATGAAAGATAATATTGCTCTTATGAACCAGGTTTATAAGAACTTTTATGCTATTTCTGATACAAATTTACTAAAGAAAAAGCTATGAGATAATTATATTTCCATGGAAATCGTAGTAGAACATGAAGTTATTAAATTTTTCGTTTGAATACCAGAAGATCATCTTCTCACAGTTCAAAAAATGATTGCATCATTTTATCCCTGAGCATTGGTAGAAATCGTTTCTCAGCCTAAACTTCTTGAAGCATGAAAATATATGGCGGGAGGGGAGTTTACTCTTACTAAGGATAGTGTTTATCCGATAAAAACTTATGAAAGTTTTGAGGCAGATCCCATGGATAGCTTGCTTTCAGCTTTTTCTCATGTATGAAAGCAGGAAAAAGTCTGTTTTCAAATTCTGGCAGAACCACTTTCAGAGAAATGGCTCAAAGATATGAGAAAGAAATGAGAAGAAATCAAAAAGAATGAGAAAAAATGATTTTCAAAGTTTATGCACGACCTATTTACCAGCGAAAAGAAAAGAGAACATGATAAAGAAAAAGAGGAAAAAAAGATGAAACATGATTTTTCTCAGCAACAGCTGTCAGATTTTGATAAAAAGATGGATGATGAATTATTTAAGGTAAAAATTAAAGCTATTGCAACTTCTACAGATAAAAATAGACCAAAAAGGATTTTGGATGATCTTGCAAGGCTTTGTAATCAGTATAATTATTTATGATTAAATACATTGAAATTTGAAAAGGCTAAAGAGATAGAAATGTTCGCTAGGGCATTTGTTGAAAGAATTTTTTACACAGAAAACCCATTTGTAAATAAAATTCTTCATCCAGCTAAAAATAATGTACTAAATATTAAAGAACTTTCATCCTTGATTCATTTTCCACATGGAAGATTTAATCAGAATCCGAGAATTGCTTGGCAAAAATTTAAAATAGTCCCAGCTCCAGATGATTTACCATGAGAAGGAATAGTAGTTGGTTATAATAATTATGGTTGAGTAGAAAGAGAAATTAGAATTACAGATAAAGATAGATTTAGACATATTTATATTCTTTGACAGACAGGTACTTGAAAATCAACTCTAATGTATGCACAAGCTGTTGATGATATGGATAATTGAAGATGATTTACATTCATCGATCCGCATGGAGAAGCGTGTGAATATCTTTTGAAATGGTTTCCTAAGGAAAGAATTAATGATTTAATTTACTTCGACCTTTGAAATACGGCATATCCAATTTGACTAAATCCTCTTGAGGTAAATCCAGAAGATGCAGATCAAAAAGATGTAGTTACAAATGATTTGGTTGAAATGTTTGTTCAGATGTATTGACCAGAAATATTCTGACCGAGAATTCAGGACTATTTCCGTAATGCTTGTTTACTACTTATGGATCAGCCAGAATGATGAACAATTGTAGATATTATGAGACTATTTACTGATGATGCTTTCGCAGAAGCAAAGATTAGAAATATCAAAGATCCAGTAGTTGCAGCCTGGTGGAATAAAACATATAAGAAGATGTGAGACAGAGAAAAAGCTGAAATTATCCCATTTATTCAGGCAAAATTCTGACCATTTACAACTTGAGTTTATATTAGAAATATTATAGGTCAGCCAAAATCAGCATTCAAAATTTATGATGCAATGCAGGAAAAGAAAATAATTCTGATGAATCTCTCAAAGTGAATCTCCTGAGAAGAAACTTCAAAATTAGTCTGAAGAATTATTTCTATGCAGGTAAAACTAGCGGCTCTAAAAAGAGCTAAAATTCCAGAGTCTGAAAGAGTTCCACATTATTTATATGTGGATGAATTCCAAAATTATGTTTCATCTTCGTTTGAATCTATAATGTCAGAAGCCAGAAAATATAAACTTTGATTGGTTGTGGCTCATCAATATGTAGATCAGTTAAAACAGGAATGATTGTGATGAAATATGGATATGTCCAAAACAATATTTGGTAATATTTGAAATATGTTTATATTTAAAACATGAGCCCCAGATGCGGAATTTTTAGCCAAAGAATTTGAACCTGAATTTAATCAGACTGATTTGACTTCAACAGAAGCATTCATGTGAGCATGTAAAATTTCAGTAAATAATCAACAAACAAGACCATTTACATTTAAATCTAAAGTGCTTTACCCATGATTTCCACATGGATTAGAATATCGTAATTCTCCAGAAAAAGTTCAGATTATCAAAGAAATCTCATCTCTCAGATGGTGAAGTAAGAGAGAGATTGTAGATAAAGAAATTTATTTCAGAGTTGGAGTGTAAAAAACTAATCCCTTTTATGAAAGGGAAAAGCTGATGGGATTTTTTACTCATGAATATGGAAAATCTTCTACCACAGCATGGTCCTCCTCTTTAAGAAGAGGGAAAATGTTTTGTTATTCAGGGGAGGAATACAATAACGACTAATAATCTTGTAGGGATTGTTATTTTGAAGGATCTTGCGACTGAAAAATCCACTGTGTATTTCGTTTGTCATTCTGAGCGGTAGCGAAGAATCCAGAAATGCTTACTATTATCCTGGATTCCTCACATCCGTTCGGAATGACAAATTGTGAAAAACTTTCTTGAATTTAAGGGGCGTTTTTTTAATTTAAAAGGTGTTTAATAATTAGAAATCGATGTCAGAAAATCAAACAATCATTACAATTGATGAAAATAGTTCAAACCAGCGTTTTGATCGTTTTTTACGTAAATATTGCAAAAATTATCCGACTGTAAAACTGACAGACATTTACTCTGCTATTCGTAAATGAGAGATAACTATAAATTCCAGAAAATCCAAAGAAGACTATCGTCTCCAGATTTGAGATCAGATTTCTTTCCCTGCTGATTTATTCTGAAAAAAAGAGCACGTTCAGTGAATCTCATTCAAACAAAAACAAATGAAAAAGTTGACTAAAGAGGAAATTTTACCACGAATATTGTATGAAGATGCTGAATGGGTAGCTTTTAATAAACCTACATGAGTAGTGGCTCATGAAAGTAATAAACATCGAAAAGATTTATCAATGAATGATTATCTTGCATGTTATACCAAAGAATATGAAAACTGAACTTTCAAACCGGCATTTGGATATAGATTAGATAAGGATACATCGTGAGTATTAATAGCAGCTAAAACTTACGATGCTTTACAATATTTTAATCAAATTATTCGTGATCGTGAAATAAATAAAGAATACCTCACTATTGTAGTTTGAAAAACTCCTGACCATTTTATAATTGACAAGCCACTTGAAAAGAGTTATAATGCACATTTTGATCGTGCACAGATGAATATTGCAAAATTCTGAGGACAAGAATCCAAAACAGAAATATTTACAGTGCAAACATTTTTTAATCATGATTTAGGTCAGCTTTCTTTGCTTCGTGTAAAGCTTTATACAGGTAGAATGCACCAAATTCGTGTACATGTGGCTAGTGAATGATTCCCAGTGGTGGGGGATTTGATTTATTGAAATGCTGCAGTAAACAGGAAATGTAATAAACTCTTGCATATTCAAAGACAATTATTACACTGCTATAGATATAGTTTCTCTGATAGAAATGGAAAACTGATTACAGTTTCTGCTCCATTACCAGAGGATTTTCAGTTGGTACTTGGTCCTCAGCTGAAGCAGATTTCATCTCTATTAGACAACCAATAATAAAAACTTTTACTTTTTACAAAAACAAACATGAAAACTTTCTTATGGACTACTTTATTCTGGATTGTAGCAGCTATAGCTGGAATACTTTGTTTATGATTTTGAAATTTGTGAACCCAAGTATTAGACAATTCATGGTTAGTTAGCATTATGCCAAACAACCTAAAGAATAAAGTTTGTGACCCAGTAGTTGCTTCAGTTTTAGAATGAGTAGATTGGTGTGCTGTTGCAGAGAGTTATAACTGTACTCCAGCAGTAGAAGAAAGTGAATCTGATACTCTATGAGATACGGCTCGACTTCAAGAACCACTAAGTAGTATAATAGCAAATCAAGAAATTATCTATAACTACCTTCAAGATTCATTCGCAAATATAAATCAATCAATTAGTGATTTACAGAGTAGTTATGCTTCTAATTGAGCAGATGAATGATTCGTAGATGAAAAAGAAACTCAAAGATTGCAGCTTGAGGCTCAAATAGCAGTTTTACAAGAAGAAATGAATAACTTATAATATCAATTTATAGTCAAAATTAGGAGTTGGGAGACTCCTTTTTTTAAGTTTTTATCTATAAGCTATTATCCGATTCTTAAGGTACCATTACTAGATTCTAATAATTCTTTCTCAAAATCTGAAATCAGTCACTGGTTTATACTCAGAATTTTTTTAGTTTTTTCATCGCAGATTTCTTCAATTAGTTTTATATCATACTTTTCAATTAAATGAGCAACTAAAGAAGTTTGGCTATATTCATGTACTAATTCAAATTGTTTCAAAATTTCTTTTTCTACAATATTACAGTTCAAAATCGCATCTTTTGTAGCTTGTGTATAGGCTTGAATCAATCCTCAAACTCCGAGTAAAGTTCCACCAAAATATCTCACTACGATAGTCAAAACATCCAATAATTTCTCTCATTCCAACACATTTAAAATTGGTTTTCACGCTGTATTTGTTGGCTCTCAGTCATCATTAGCTTTTATAGCTTTTGGATCAATCAGTACATTTCCAAATAAATCTTCATGAACTTGGATTCATAATCTCCATGCAGAGCAGTGGTGAGCGGCTGAAAAGTGTTGTTTTCTGATTCATTCCAATAAAATTTCAGCATTTTCTTTGTCTTCACAAGGGAAAAGATAAGTCAAAAATCTGGATCCTTTGATTTTAGGTATCTCATATTCAAAGTTGTTTTCTATTGTGCGATATGTTAATTTAGGCATTTATTATCCTCAATATAAAATTATTTCCTTCCAAAATCAGCAGGAATCTCTCACCAATCTTCAGTATTCCATTTTAAAATTTTATGTTTTATTCAGTTTTGTCTTAACCATTTTTCAGCCTTTTGTATTGTTTCAAAAGTTCTTCAAAAATCTGAATTTTTATCTGCATTTATCTGAGTTTTGCATTTTTTCTGATTTACTCGAGATATTGCGATTCTGGAATCGCTGTATATAATTCTATTATCGTTTCATAAATATTTCAGTCAATCTACAATCGCTAAAAATTCTCCAATATTATTCGTTCAAATAGCAAATTTTTCATGAAAAATTTCATCTCAAGTTTTCAAATCAATCCCTCTATATTCCATTTCTCATGGATTTCCAGAGCATGCAGCATCTACAGCTATACTTTCTGCAAAAAATGGAATATTTTCGTTAGATGTCTTTTCTTTCTTCGTAATATTCTTCACTTCATAATATATTTCCCATCATTCTTGTAAAGCTATTTCGGCATCCTTTTTACTAGAAAAACTTTTGTATTTTGCACCTGAGAATCAATTCACATTTTCTTTACACTCATTTCGTGAACCAAAAATTCAGATTTTTTTTCATTTTCGAATTACATAAAATTTCTTTTCACTTTTTCACATTTTATAATCTTTTTATAAATCTGATTTCAATATAGGATTTATGGCTTTTTATGCAAGGATTTTTTTAAAAATTATATAATTTAAAAATATAGATAAAAGGCAAGTAAAAATACCAGTAAAATCTGAATTTTCTCATTGATTTTTTGACTTTTTTAATGATTCTGAATATAATTAATCGTGGATTATATTTATTATATATTTATTACATTCATGAAAAAAACATTAAAATTTCTAGTTTTATTCGGTATGATCGCGGTTTTTGGTGCTATGCCTAGTAAAATTTCAGAGGTAAATGCTGCACCAAATAATGTACCAGCATACTATTATGCAAATTATAAATTTATTGATGACTGGACTCAAATTTGGGATATTTTTAGGACTATACAGGCCAGAAGAGATGTTGGATTTAGTGTAGATAGTAGTACGTTCGCAGAACTATATACACATTTTGCAAATTCGTTTCAATATTTAACTCCATATTATAAAACCACATATGAAAAATGTCTACTCCTTGCTGATAATCTAAGAAAATGATATTCTTATTCTAGTATGGAAGCTCTGATGTGAAATTCCTGTTATAAAAGATTGCAATCTGCAGCAAGTGACATAAGTAGTTCATACACAGTAAAGGCCACATATAAAATCAATCCAAATGGTGGAATGGCACCATTAACTGTAACATTTGATGCAAGAGATAGTTCAGATCCTTCAAGTGAGACAATTCCTACAGCAAATTTTTATTGGTATTATAGAGATGAGAAGGGAGTAGATACTCCAATTTGAGAGTGACAGGTTATTACATACACATTTGAAGAATCTGGAAAATTTATTGTACATCTTGTTGTACGTAGTTCAAATGTTGATGAATGAATTCTTGATGGAGAACAAGATATAGAAATTAATGTAACTCCAAAGGCTGCTAATATAGTGGTATACGCAAATACAAGGAGAATGACAAAAAATTCGCCAATAAAAATCTGAACATCTGAATGAGAAAAATGAGTAATCTTTGATTGATCTGCCACTATGCCAAGGGAAAATAGAAAGATTCTTTCACATACATGGACAGTTAAGAATGAGAAGTCAAGCTTTTCTTATACTGAATCTAATAGCTGATCACCCAGCTACATGAAACCATTAGTTCTCAAAGATAACGGAGAGTACGCAGTTACTCTTACGACAAGAGATAATGAAAACAATACGGTTTCAGAGACATTTAAGATTTATATATCAGATCCTGTCAGTATAATTAAACAGACTCCATCTGAATGAACCACATCTACTACAATGACGTTTGATGGATCAGCATCCTATTCTATTAAATCTAGGCTGACATCATATATATGGGAAATATTTGATGAAGATTGAGAGAAAATTCATATGGATCAGTGAAAAAAAATTAGTAGAACCTTTGTAACGCCTGGGAATTATTTAGTTAGATTAATTGTTACTGCATCCGATGGTTTGCAGAATGAGGATATAAAAGAAGTATTTATAGACTCGACAACACCGACTCCACAATTTGTAATTACTCCTACAAGTAAATGGAAGTATCCATCCGAATTTACGCTAGATGCTAGCAACTCTGCAGATATAGATGTATTAAATTGAGTGGATTCATTAGAGTATGATCGAAAATTTTCTACAGAGAATTATAAGATAGTATCCACAGAAGATAATAATAGAAGAATTGTTGTGCAGTTTGATGACGTTGGGAAACATACTATAAAATTGAAGGTAACAGATCAATATTGAAAATTTTCGACAATTTCTAAAACAATAGAAGTGAAATCTACATTTAGACCAGAAATAGAAGCTATACCTGGAGCTATCACTCGATGAAAAGAAATGGAATTTAAGGCAACAGTTAACCAGGAAAATACCGTGAGTACTTATATGTGGAATTTTTGAGATGGGGCAACAAAAGATAGTCAGTTTGCTACAGATGTGACACATATTTATTGACAAAAGGGTGTATATCCAGTTACTTTAACAGTATATGATAAAGACGGAAAAAATACAAATACAGTTACAGAGAGAGTTTTTATTTGAGAAACTGAATTCCCAATTGCTGCATATAGAGTAAAAAATAGTAATTGATTCTTTATTCAGGCTTCTGATGAATGTATGATTGAGGGGACGGACGTACCACAAATGGCTTATCCTATTGATAGATATGCTAGTTTTACAATCAATCCTTCCATTTCAGTAAATACACAAGGTAATTCAAAATGATTGGAATATGTATTCGAACCTGAATCTCTAATTGGATCCAATAAAGCAACACTTCAATCAACGTTTACACACAAATTTAATCAGGTTGGATGCCATTATATAGATTTGACAGTACAAGATTCTAATATATGAAAGCAGGATAAAACTAGAATATGGTTCAGTGTGAAAAATGCCCTTCCAAAGATTAAGAATGTAACATTAACGTTCCCACAATATTCAGATAACACCTCTCCTATTGGATTTTCTAATACAAACTCCACGACAAATCAGACTGTATTTGATTGTTCATGATCGAGTAATAACATCACGATAAAGGTTACAGCTGTTGATGCTACAGATTCTGATTGAACCATATCGAGACTTAGATTTTATTATTACAATACAGACGATCCTGATAGAATCCTAGATTCTAAAGAGACTTGGATAAGCAATCCTTATGTATATTTCTCACTTCCAAGAATAGGATGAGAATATAAATTTTGAGTTATGGTATATGATAATGATGGATGAATGATAGATAGTGAAGAATACTTATGAAGTAATCCTTCAATATATTTCCCATCATGTAATGATTCTGATACGCCAACAGTTACACTAAGATTAAGTTCTCAAAATATTGAAATATGAGATACTATAACATATTCTGTAGTATCAAGGATTACATCAAACAATCAAGATTTTGATACAGATAGAACATTTTATTATGACTTTACATGAGATGGTACATGGGATTTAGTTACCAAAAAAGATAAAGTTGATTATACATTTATGGAAGCATATGAAAATTGAATTAGACCAAGAGCAGCTGTAGAATACAGATGAAAATTATGAATATGAGATGGGGCCAGAATTTATGTAAAAAACTGAATAAAACCGATTTTGCTATACAATTCAATCGGTAATACTGTAATATTTAGGGATTTGAGTATATGAACATTTCAACAAAGACAGGTTTGTTTTGAAATAGACCAGTGTAAAGCGTGAAACAGCAAGTATCAAAAAACACATATTGTCACGGTAACAAAAGAGTTGGAAAACCAAGCAGTATGGCCATCCACAACAATAACAGAGAATGATAGTTTTTTACAGGAATATTCAGAATATTGAGCACATAATGTATCATTATATCTAAAAAATAGATATTGAATTGAAGTGAGAACATGATTTGTTGTAAGAACATCAAATAATTCAGATAATTGAAGAATAGCTCCAGGAGTAAATATGATTACAATTCCAGAAACAACATTTAATAATACAAATCCAGAAATATTCTTAAGTAAAGCTATGAATAATACAGTCTTAATGTATGTGAATAATGATACATGAGGAGAGTGCTATGTGGATATGGATACTGCAAAGGATTCAGATTGAGACAATAAGCCAGATAATGATGTAGATATAGTATGTAATAAGATGGCTAAGATTGTATACCAACCATCATATGATAGTGCTATTTGAAGGGTATATTTTACAAATAATTGACAGCTTACATTTAAAAACTTTTATGTGCAATTTGAATGATATATACTAGAACTTGATGATGAAAAGCTGACTCTCTATAAAGATATTACAACATTGATGAATGGAATAGAAGATATTTCTATAGAAAATACGGATTTAAAAGCTTCATTAAATATATTACGTACAAATCTAAATGATATTACAGTAGTAACTCCTACAGTTATTTCAATAAATGAGCAAATAGAGGCTTGATGAATAAAGTTAAGCCAGAAACAAAAAGATTCACTAGATTCCATATTAGACCGTTTAGCGAATTCTGATACCATAATATCAGTATGAATGAGTACATATGAAATCAGTAAAATGGAAATTCTAGCATTAGTGCCAAAGACAAGTAAGATTAGATGAGATGTAGAAGACTGATTTTTACAATTTGAAGAATTATCAAATCCTGAAGAAAGGGCAACAACTTTAACAAAACTTATGGATAATATAGTAAATAATGGAAATTTGGATTCAAAAGATATCTCAAAGGTGATTCAGCCAAATTTCTGTTCAATGGTTGAATATTATAACCTTACATCTTATACCGAAATTTGCAATTTGAATTTAAGTGATGATTATAAGCCAATAACAACACCAACAACAAATACAAAAAGTGGTTGATTAGCAACTCGATTGAAGATTGTATTGTTTGTTTTACTTGGATGACTATTGGCAATGTGATGAGTTATATTGTTCTTCTCGATTAAGGCTAAATTGAGTAGAAATGACGAAGAAGATGAGTGATAAATAAAATGGCATTGAACTATTAAGATGTGACCAGTTAATGACTGGTCATATTTTTTATAAAAAAAGATTTGATTTTTTGTTAAATATTATTACATACAAAATGAGTACCTTTAATAAGGTGTTTTATACTCTAATTTTTATAGTAATGGCTATGGATTTGAACAAGGTTATGCTTATTTGAAGAGCAACAAACAACCTACAAGTTAAGACGATTGAAACAACATGAACTCCGGTTGTGAATTTTACGGTAGCGACGAACAGAAAGTACACAAACAAAGAAGGAAACACAATGGAGGACGCCGAGTATCACAGATGTGTTGCTTATGGTAAAGGAGCTGAAGTTTTAGGTAAATACCTAGTAAAAGGTAAAAGAATTTATGTAGAGGGTAGGCTTAGAACTAGAAAATGGCAAGACAGTGAATGAGCTGACAAGTTCTCTACTGAAATTATAGTGGATAGTTTCATTTTCTTGGATTCAAAAGGTGAATGAGGAGAAGATGAAAGTTTTGGAGTAGAATGAGCTGAATCAGCAGCGATGGAAGAGGAAATGCCATTCTAAATTAATTTATGGTAAAATATATGAAGTAAAAGCTGAATGTAGAATACTATATGGGTTTTTTTGTTGCATTCAGCTTTTTAATTTTTTTTCTTATTTTTAACTTGTTTTTTAAAATAATTCTTATATAACTTAATTGTGAATAACTTTTTTCACAAAGTTTTTTGTGGATTTATAATTTAATATACAAGATCTAAATATGTCATCTTTTTGGAAGAAAAACGCAAAATTTCGGGCAGAAGTATTTGATTTGCTGGTATTTTTAATTTTAGTATTTTGAATAGTTCTCTTTATTAGGTTGTATATTGCAACTCCTTATTCAGTAATCTGATCCAGTATGGCTCCAAATTTTCATCAAAAAGATTGGATTATAGTCGAAAAAATTACTCAACGTTTTGGGACTTTTGAAAGGGGGGATGTAATAGTATTTGTGGCACCATGAAAAACAGCTCCATATATCAAAAGGATAATTTGATTACCTGGAGAAACAGTATTATTTCAAAATGGAGAGGTGTATATCTGTTCAGATAATATTCCATCGGGTTCTCTTATAAAAGATTCAGATGGAAACAATTGTGAATTATTACCAGAGCCTTATCTAATTGAATGAATAAAAACAAATGCTGTATGTGGAAAACAAGAGTTTAAAGTTGATTCATGATATTTCGTAATGGGAGATAATAGGTGAAGAACTACAGACTCTTTATGCTGCTTTGGAATTCAATGTTATGACGGAGCTAATTACGTAGTTCCAGACAATTACCTGATTGGTAAAGTTCGAGTGAGATTATATCCAACTTACACAAAGTTTTAATTAATCAAAACAGACTCTTAATATTTCATGACAGTGTGGTCTGTTTTTTTATTTTCTTGAAATTATAAGAGGTTTATATATATTGAAAATGGACTAAGTAGTGCGAGATCGGATATTGTATCAAATTTCCCACTCTGCTCCAGGGAGCCGGTATCATCTTTCCTAGAAAGATGCGAGCTACCCACTTTAATGACTCGGGGGGAGAGATCTATTCGGTTACGGCTACTTGGTTCTTTTTTTGTCTGGATTTGTCCAATCATGAAAAAAATCAATGAATCATTCGTTTGTATAAATTGTTGAAAAGAAATTCCTTTGGCAGATAAAACATGTAGGAATCATTGTCCTTATTGTTTTGTATCTTTGCATGTGGATGGAGATATTCCATGAGATAGATCTTCAATATGCAAATGAATAATGTATCCAGTAGAATATCAATTAAAAAATTCAGATTATAAAATACTTTTTGTCTGTTCAAAATGTGGGAAAAAACATTGGAACAAAAGAGCAAAAGATGATGAGATTATAAAACTTCCAGAATTAATGAAATCTTACTCAAAATATTTTTAGTATTAGTATTTATCCAAAATGTACAATATTCTATCTAATTCATCAGATTTGGTAGACCTAGTTGCATTTTTGCGAGCATTTTCATAATCAATTTGCTCATTTTTTATTTGTTTCTTTACCCATTCAATTTTTTCCTTTGTATGTCTATCTCAATTAGGAGATCAGTTTACCCAGTCTATAAACGAAGATTCTCGAGTTTTACATGTAGATTCAGTGTATGCTCACATCAAATCTCACATCGAACATAGACGTATTTGCATTTCACATGGTGCATCAGCAAATCAGTTTGCATGTTTGAAAGCCTGAACAAATTGTCCATGTTTTACCCTTTCTCACCGAGGAGCAGTGCAGTCTCGGTGGGGTCTGCTAGTCTGTTCAACTTCTTCATCAATTTTTACATTATCGCCTTGATATTCAAGAGTTGAAGTGGATGTTTTATTAGGACGGTCAAATACAAATGATCCAGTTCATAAAGGATTATTTACAGTTACAGATCAATCTGAATTTTGTTTTACATCTGGTTGTCTTCCAGTATTTTTATTGTTATCATTATCAGTAGTTATCACAGACTCTCACCATTGTTCATAAGTATATTTTTCATTAACAGAGCATCATTGTTGAGTATAAGTTCATGATAATTTTCCATTTCGACAAAATCTCCTCTCAATATTACAAATATTCGGAGCATTATCCATTTGCTGATATGCAAGTACGCTATCTCAATGATCAATTTTATATCACCATGGAGTCATACAATCTGCATACTCTTTGATAATGGTTACACCAGATCAATTAGATTCCTCTCAATTTCAAGAATTTCATCCATAAGTTGTTCATGAATTATCAATATATGCAATAGGAGCTCCATTCGATTTATTAAGATTTAATTCATTTCGAGAAACTAAAATAGGTACAACCCATCAATCTTCAGTAAAAGTGAAAAATTTAGCAGATAATAACACAGATTCTTCAGAATTTTCTATCTTTTCTATAACCAATTTTGAATTATCTTTATCTCAAGTTTCTTCAGTTACAATGTAGTATGGTTCATCAGAATCGGATTCTGTTCATGAATCCGATAAATCTATAATCAACTTATTATTATCCACATTTTCTGTTCACGAAATTTTATCATCTATTCATAAATCTACAATCATATCTTTCAAAGAAACCTGGTTGTCTTTTAAAGATGTTTGATTATCAGAATTATTTTCAGTATTTTCTTTTGGCTGATTATTGTCTGGAATAGTATTACTTAAAGAAACAGAATCTGTGAAAACTTTTTCTTCTCATTTTAAATCACTAGGAACTTCATCTTCAAAGAGGTAATCCCAAGAATCAGCAGATCAATGAAGTGTATCATTTAAAACATATTCATTACCTGCATAGTCATGAAAGATATACAACATTTTTTGTTTGTCAGTTGAATTATCGGTATTAATGTTGTTATTTGCAGGGTGAATGTTAAATATAACTACCAAACAACAAACTAGTATAACAAAATCTATATAGTGTCTTACCTTTGTTCAAATTAATTTTTTCTCTGAGTTTTTCTTAATTTTTAACCTGCTCATTATTTTGCTAATCTGATAAATAAAATCCACAATTTGAACCACATAATAATTATATTGATAATTCCATAAAAATGCAAATTTTAGGGCATTAAATTCCCTTGAAATTTATAGTAAAAAATCCTACTATGAAGTCAGATTTATTATAAAATGTTATGGATGAAAATGTTTACATTCAAAATTAAACCATTCTTGCTTTTGTCAGCATTGTTTTCCATTATTTTTTCATTTTTAATATTGCCAAATTATGTATCAGCATATCAAGAGATATTAATAGAAAATCGTTGATGACATGCTATTAGAGTAATAAAAGTGATTCTTGATTGAGAGCATTTTGTAGTGGCATCAGTAGCTGGTGAGTGATGAGAAACTATTCAATCTCTCACGAAAAAAGTTTGATGAAATTCATCAATAAATTGAGCATTTTTTTGCCCTAAAGATTATTCAAATTGTGATACAACATTTAGTTATTATGAAAGGGTATTCAAAGGGGATGGAGCAAGTTATAGTCAATTTCGGCCAGATACAAGCATAAGATGAATATTCTGATTCACTAAAGACGGGAATCCTTTATTTGTCCAAAACAAAATCAGTAACGAAGATGCTTGATTAATTAGTAACATAAATTCCAATCGTATTTGAGATTTGTATTTTTGAATTTCTAATTTTCCAGTTCTTCTCATTGAATGAGATGATGTGACTGCATGAGCATCAGAATACATAGATAGCAAGATGACATGAAAATGAAATAGAAATTTCATTTGTTCTACAGAGGATTGAAAGACAATTTATATGTGAGTTGTATGAACGATGAGCATATGGGATATGGCATGATACTTAAAAAAAGAATTCTGATGTTATAATGCTTTATTTTTAGATGCATGAGCTAGCTCTGCAATGGTTTATTCTTGAAAAATTTTAGCACAATGAAGTAGAACATTAATAACTGATGCATTTGTGGTAGTAGATAGAGATACGTTTATAGAGCTATGATGAAACCCGAATAGGAATTATCAGCCATATATTCCTAAATATACGATTACAAAAGAAGATGAAAAAGTGGTAAATAAACTGAAAAAAGCGATAGATGCTGTTTATGTGAAATATGGAAAAAGTAAATATAAAACAGAGCTCATATCTTTATTTAGATGATTGATAAAAGATAGTTTGCCAGATTCGAAGAAAGCAATATATAATGAAGTCCTAATCTATTTATTTACAGTATGAGAACTATAAAGAATCCTAAAAAAAATCCTCCAGGACCTTCTAAAAAATTTTAAGCACAAAAAATGTTAAGAGCATTATTTGTGAAGGAACAAAAACTTTATTTCTTCTTAGTAGTTTTCTTTTCTGGTTGTTTTTCAGCAGGTTTAGCAGAAGAAACTGTTTTTTTGTTTCATCCACATTCTTTTTTACAATAACGAATTAAGTCTCTTAGAGGACGATCAAAGAATCAAGAAACTGCTAAAAGTCAAAGTGTTAGTAAAATAACTCCCCATAAAATAGTTCTGAGTTTTATTAAAGCTCGAACTAAAAGAACGATTCCAACCAGCATAGTAATCTTTTCTTCGGTTGTAGACCTTGTCCATCGATTTCCAATGTCTTCATAAGTATCCTTTACATCATCTGCAACTTTATCGAATTCTGCAGATACTTTTTCCATGTTTTTGTCGAAATTAGATTTTGTCATATTTGTGTTTATGAAAAAGTAAAACTAATTTCATAGTAGAAATTTATAATAAGTAGTCAAGAGAAAAATCTGAATTATATTTGCATATTATGTTTACATTACAGAATTCATCATCTTTCAATTTCAGATACTTTATCCACATCGAATCATTCTTTAATTTCAATTCTTTGTTTTCATTTTTCCTGTTTAGATTTTTCAATTATAACTTCTGTAGGATTATGTTTGGTATAGTTAACTTGAAATTTTTTTTGGACATCAAGAAAGCTATCTTTTATTTTTTTTGCTATAAATGCCAAAAGATTTAATTCTGATACTTGAAAGAATGCTATTACAACAAATATTAAAAATATTAACACACCAAGAACCAATCCTGTTCATTTAGCATCAGCATTACTGAAAGTAGAAAAAACTCATAAAGCAAAGACAACTCCTACAGCCAAAACGATAAGCTGGATGAAACTAACAGAAAATCCCATGATAGAAAAAGCAACTCCAGCAAAGAATCATTTTTTTATGTGTTGCGGAAACATTACTTTCATCACATATTTCAGTAGGAATAAAAATCCTACATTAATTATATTCATTTTCTAAAATTTCGCAAATTTCTAGGCAGATTTTTACATTCATTCTGGTAATTTAGTCGCTTTTGCGGTAACTGAAATTTTGAAATTTATATGACTAGAAATTATTATAAACACAATTCAGTTTATAAACATCCAGAAAGGTATATGTCTAATAAATGGGGCCAATATTCAGAATGTTTGAATGATTGTGTTTTGTATAAAATTGAGAGTCTGGATTCAGTCAGATTTTAGAGCTATATAAGGTCAAATTATGAAGCTTAGAACAGTTATTGGAATCAAAATTATGAAATATAATTTTTCAGTAGTGGCACGAGTGCTAAACGTGACTTGAATTCTTCCGCATGCATAAATAAGTCGGATTAATCAAGTAAATAGTAACAATACGAAGGTTAACTGTCCTGCAGAAAGAAAATTTGCATATTTTGCATATGAAATTCATAGGAAAGTAAGAGTTGGACGAGCTGATAGCCGTAAAACTCATTGATGAATTAAATTTCAGAACGCAAAAGCTGTCACTCATGCTAAGTAATTTCAAATAATCACTCTTGCCATTTTATCTATTCACATCAAAACCGCCCAAAATGTAATACCAATGTATACTCAAATTATTATATATCAAATCCAAGTCATTGCAATTATTGGGAAATAAAATATTGATTTATCATTTCCATTTTGTACTATAATCTTTAGCAAAAAATATGCAAATTATTTTGATAAAATATTAAAAATTAATTAGGATTTTAATACTCAGATTTTTATCTTATCAATTGATGACACATGTTCTCTAAATTAAAAAAAATTAAAAAAAACTGATTCACCATGCTAGAACTAATTTTTGTGTGTACTGTGTTTGCAATGCTTATTTCAGGAATAGTGTTGGCTATAAATAGAACATATATATTCCTGAATAATATTAAAATACAGATTAGGGCGACAAATTTAGCAAGGGAATGAATGGAAATGATGTTTAATATCAGAGATACTAATCGAAGAAAGTGTTCATGAAAAAAAGATGATTTTTGGCTATATTTAGGTTCTGGAGCTAACACCTCCTCACATGATTTTGAAGCAGAATGTAATCCACATTGAGAAACCTTTGAAAAATGAATTTATGCTATAAAAGAATGAAAAAATGGTAGTTGAGATAGATTCATATATGCAGAAAAACTAACAGATATCAATGAAGATGATGAAGATGAGTTCTATACTATAGAATGATTTTTTAAGGATGATGAAGATTATAATAAAGCGAGAAGTTGATCTATGATTGCATTTACGGGAACTTATACATATCTTTCCGGAGCGAGCTTGGTTACAGGAGAGATTGCAGACTTGTTATGAAATGGTGCACAATTTTATAGGATTGCTCGTGTATATGGTATTTATTGTAAGACATCAGATGATCCAAATGAATTAGCTTGGCATTCTGACTGCAATGATAATAAGGATCCAAAGGAGATGCGTTTTTGTGTTAAGGTTTTTTATAAAATTGGGGAGGGTGATCATTCATCAGAACTGTGTAGTATAATGACTAATTTTATGGAATAAAATAAAAAACTTGAAATGCAGATAACGGGAATACAGCAGACCACATTAGTAGATTATCCATGAAAAGTAGCAAGCATAGTTTTTACAGCGGGATGTCAGTTCCGCTGCCCATTTTGTTATAATCCACAGGCTGTACTTCCAGAGTTGATAGCTCGTTATCGTGAGCAACAAATCCCTGAAGAAGCAATTTTTAACTTTCTGAAGCAGAGAAAGAGTTTGATAGATTGAGTGAGTATCTGCTGATGAGAACCTACAATTCAACCAGATTTGTATGATTTTGCAAAGAAAATAAAAGATATGTGATTTTGTGTTAAATTAGATACAAACTGACATGATGCAAAAATAGTAAAGAAAATGGTAGAAGACTGAATCTTAGATTATGTAGCAGTAGATTTGAAATGACCACTTTCAAACTATGAAAAACGAACTTGAGTTGCTCAGCTTTCAGATTTTTTAGAAAATTATAAAGAACTATTAGACTTTTTGAGAAGTGGGGTAGTAGATTATGAATATCGCTCCACGTTGATAAAATGATTCCATGAAAAAGAAGATTTAGAAGAAATGGGAATGTATTTACAATGAATAAAAGCTCGATATTTACAGAATTATTTACCAGAAGAAACGTTAGATCCGAATTTTGAAGGGGAACCTTTTACGGCGGTAGAATTGCAGGAATTAAAGAAAATAGCTAGTCAATATGTGGAATTTTGTTCAGTCAGAGGATAGGTGGTATAGTGTCATTCAGAGACGAACGAAGTGAAGTCGAAGAATCCATTTATTTCACGTTTTTCTGGATTCTTCGCTAACGCTCAGAATGACAAATTATGCTCCTTTTTGAAAGGAGCTATCACGAAGTCGGAGGGGTCCTAGTTTCACGGTTTCCTGGATCTTCATCCAGCTCAACTGGACAAGCTAACGCTTAGAATGACAAAAAGTGTCCCCCTTTGATAAGGGGGAAGGAGCGTAGCGACAGGGGGATTCAATCCCTCCGGTTTTCACCCCGCTAAACGGGGCAAGTTCCACTCGCCACCTCCATTGTCAAAGGGAGACATAAGTAAAATCAGATTTTTTTATTTATTTGAATTTTTGTGGTGAATAGGTATAACTAAAGTACACATGGGGGTGAATTTTGGATTTGATAGAAGGATTCCGTGTGTATAGATAGCCACTTCTCGAGGATTCCTAGAGGCTAATCATGGATCAAAAAAACAATGCTAAAACTAGCGCAAAGTCTCTTCTTGCAAGAGCTGGATTAGTTAAAGCTTACGCTTACTGCTAATTCATTAACCTTCATCTCGACTCCTGCTAGAATGAAGGTCGACCTATAGCAGGAACCTTATAGTTGGATTAATAAAAAGTGGATAAGTTTGATTCTTTTCTTTCACTATCCTATCAATCTAACTTAAAAAATCTGGATGAAAAGAAATCTATAGTGGTAGAAGTTTATATGCATGCCTTTTAGACTTGGGTTCGACACCCAACACCTCCAAAAAATTGCTAATAACTTGAAAAGACAGGAGAACTTGGTTCTCTTTTTTTTGTTGAAGATAAATTTAATCACTGATATCGGTATCAATAATTGCAACATATTCATACTTTGGATATTTCTTTTTCATTTCTTTTTTGATTTCTTTTAATATCTTTTCTGGATTTTCTTCTTCAAAATCAAATATGATATCGAATGAAACGGCTTTAGTCGATTCATCAACGTAAAATCAATGCATTTGCAAAATTTTATCATATCTTTTGAGAATATCTGATAATGTGTTTTTAATGTCTCAATATTCTCAGCTATCATTACTGGCATAAACTCATATTGTCATAATTATTCCCATATGAGAATATATATCTACGGTGATTTCTCTTGTTAATCTATGGAGTTCTTTTGCTGTCATTTCGTCATTTACTTGAATATGGGCAGTTCAAATGACTTTGTTTGGTCAATAACTATGTAATGCTAAGTCGTAAACTCATAAAACTCAATCAAAACTCTGAATTTTTGCTCTGATTTTTTGGGTTAATTCTCAGTCAGCTCTGATTCAAATCATCTCATTAATAGTGTCTTTCAATATTTCAATCGCAGCTTTGATAATGAAAAATGATATGATTACTCATAAATATCCTTCCAATCAAATACCAAAAAATATGCTAATTAAAGCTCAAATGAAAGTTGAAAGTGAAATGAAAGAGTCGCTTATTGCGTCAGTTCAGCTAGCAATTAAACTACCAGAATTCAGTTTTTTTCATTGGCTTTTTACATACCTTCATAAGAAAAATTTTACAAAAACTGCAACAAGTACAACGACTAAAGTTATCACAGTGTAATTTGTATCATCAGGATGAATTATTTTTTCAATTGATTCTTCAAGTGCTACTAATCAAGCAACAAGAACTATTACAGCGATGGTTACAGAAGCAAAATATTCAATCCTTCCGTGTCAGTACGGATGCTCTTTATCCGGTTTTTTTGAAGAAAGTTTAGTTCCAATAATTGTGATAACTGAGGAAACGACATCACTTAAATTATTTACAGCATCTAAGATGATGGCAATAGAATTTGATAAAAATCAGACTATCGCTTTGAAAATCACCAAAACTATGTTTATAAGGATTCAGATATAACTAACTTTTATTATTTGTTTATCTCTGTTCATTATTTTTTTATTAAAATCCAAATACATCATTAGAATCCCATTTTTCTTTAATAGATTTAATCTGATTTTTTTCTTCTTCAGATAGATATTTCTGTTTTTTCTTTCCAATTCCATGTTCTCCAGATACATTTCATCATAATTTTTGCACAAGTTGGTACATCTCATCCATAAGTTCTTTTTGTTCTTCGTTGAAATGTGGATGCAGAACTCCGATTCCAATATGTCAGTATGCAGGAATATGCTTTTCTTCTAGCCATTTCAAAAATTTTTCTTCATTTTCATGAATCTCAGGATCTTCAATTTGTGGATATCATGCATTTACAGTAGCAGCATAACAGGCGTCTCTTTTTGACCAGATTTCTTTAATTTCTTTCTGATCTACAATCTCTCCATCAGTAGAATTTTCGTATTCAGCTATTACATAATATTTATTTTCTAGTCAAATAGTCTGAGTAACTTGAGGATTGATAATTTCCAATGCAGATAATTCAGGATTTTTTTTGCTTTTTATATTTTCTACAAACATTAATGTATTATCCAGATTATCAAAATTTTTAAAAGTTAGACTTGTAGATTCAGGTTTTTTTATGAGTTTTAGTTTAGCATTCAAAATGATTCCTAAACTTCATTCAGATCAGAAAAAATCTTTAGTTTCATTTCACGATAAAGTCTGAACTTTAACTTCCCTTTGGTCTGAAACTGTAATTACCTCCATTTCTTCCACCCATCTCTCCATTTTTCAATATTTGATAGCTCTCATTCATGCTCAATTAGTCGCAATCATTCCACCGATTTGGGCAGATGCATGTGATCATAATTGAACAGGGAAATATAAGTCATATTTATCTAGTATTTCATTCAATTCATCAGTAGTCAGTCATGGTTCAACTGTGATGCTTGAAACATTCTGCTCCAAAATTTTATTCAAAGCTGATAAATCAATTACGATAGTGTTTTTACTAGGTAAACAGTTTCCAACTAGGTTAGTTCCTCATGCTCTACAAACTATTTTTTTATTTTCTTTCATGGCATTTTCTACGATTTCAATTACTTCATTTCTATTTTTTGGTAAAAATACTTCAGTTTTTTCATTATTCTCAAAATGTGAAGCATCAGTATTGTAGATTAGGTTATGAAGTGGATCGTTATATGATTGCATAGGTTTGTATAAAAATGGTAAATACTTTTGTCCTCCTTTTTCAAAGGAGGTGGCTCGTAGAGCCGGAGGATTTTTACACATTTACACTTAAAAATCCCCACCCCGATAAATCGGGGAGCCCCTTTCATAAAGGGGCACATTCTTGATTATCTCTTTAAGAATTCGTATTCATACACTTTTTCGGCGATTTTATCTCAAAGAATTTTTAGTTTTTCTCTGAGATTTCAAATCAATTCCATATATTTTTCATCGTCACTTTTATTATTCATTTTTCATTTATCGTTTCTTCATTGGAAATATTCTCTAATTTCATATAAACTCGCATTTACAAGATATCCGTTTTGTCATTCTGAGGCATTAGCCGAAGAATCTTGTGTGTCACCTAAAATCCTTCACATTCGTTCAGGATGACAAGTTCAAGCATTTTCGTGATAATACTTCCAAAGCTCTCTTCAAGCATCAAATACATCTTTTGCTTCTGGAGAAAATTCACGACCTTTGAGGAAATCTGTCATAAAATGAGAAGCGAATTTATCTCTCGCATTGACTTCGTTTTCGGTGAATGGAATTCGATGATTTACTCATGTTTCACGAGAAGTTATATGATTTTTATTGTGTAATAATGAAAAAATTAAACAATCATTCTGAAATTCTATATCATTCTCTCGTTCTTTTAAAGGATAATAAAATTGGTCATTATGGTTAGTCCGATTATGTTCTATACATTCACGAACAGCAAAATATATACATCAAACTATTAAATTATTTTTTGTAAAATACAAATAGTTATTATGTCTAGTTCATTCAAAAGTTGATATGTTTAGAAATTTTTGATTTAAGAAATCTGGAGTAGGATTTTCCATATATCAAATAATATATGAAGCCGTTTTGTTGTCAAATTCCTTTATTCGTTTATTAATTCTTGGTATATTATCTTCAACTAATAAGATTTTTGTTCAAATATAATTTCATATTTTATCATAAATATCAGTCTCAAACTTTAAAAATTTTTCCTTTTTTGCTCAATTCCAAATGAAAAATCCAATTGGGAAATCTCAAATTACATTATCAAATGTATTTCATGGAACTATAAACATTTTTTCAAGTTTCGCAGAAAAAATATTTCTAAAGTTCGAAAAATTACTTCATGATAAAATTTTTAATGTTGAAAAATTTGCTATCGAACAACTTGGAATTTCTTTATATATTCTAATTAAAAATTGTGCGAAAAGTTCATTGCTGGCTTTTCATATTTCTGATTTGTACTTTTCATAAGTCTTATTTTCAATTGAAGTTCATGACTTATTTCCTCATGTTCAAGTCACAGTTTTTACATTTGTGGCCTCGGCATAAGGAGGATTAATATAGACAATCAGTTTTTTTCTCTTTTCTTCATCATTGATAATATCTTGCAAACTTTGAGGCAGTTCTGAAAAATTATCATTCAAAAAATCGAACTGAAAAACATGATTTTCAAGCAGATTTATGGTTTTATCTTTAATCATATTTTTCATTACAATTACATCTGCATTATCAAGTGTTGATGCATAAATATTGTATTTATTGGTTAATCATGCGAGTAGATTTCCCGTTCAAGCTGCACAATCTCGGATATAATATTCATCTTGGTAGTTTTCTCCAAAATAATTTGCCATATATTCTTGGCTTTTTTCTACCCAAATTCTTGGAGTAAAAAATGCTCATTTCCTTTCTCTGATATCTTGTGGCACTATCAAATCCCTCCTTTGAATTATGTATTCTTGATATTCTTTTCTTGGTGGCCTTTTGTAGTTTTTTCGAAAAAATTCATAGGCTTTTTTATTTTTGATTTGAATGAAAACATCTCCAAATAAACTATTTACTCATGATTTTTGTAAATTTTCTTTTGTAATTCTATATCCTCCATTTTCAAAAAGTACAAATAAATCATTTTTTATAGTTTCATCGTCAGTAATTGTATCAGTTCAGCGGTCATCTACAAATAAATCAGCCAAAAAGAAATCTGAGTCTAAAATATTATTTTTCTTCAAGTCTTCTCGGTTGACATCAATTTGTGGTTTTATTATTTCCAATCGTCTCAAGTATATTGGTAGGAAATTATTTTTATTGATTCTGATTTTTGCTGTACTTCCTGCTTTTCAAATTACATTTTTGATAAAATCTTTTAGTTTTTCTTCATCTTGATTATAGTCGAAAATTCGAGTTTTCTTTTTCAGAATATTATCAATTCTTGTTTGTACTTTTTTGAATTCTTTTGTGTCATGATTTGATGGAGTGACATTTCGATTGAAATCGTTTTCGTAGAAAATATCTTGAATTTCTATGTATTCCACGAAAGCAATTTTCTTGAAATCGAATGCTCACAAAAAAGCAGGTGGTAAAGTTTTATCAAATGTCCTGGCTTTTCAGATGGTCAGAATGAGTTGGGTAAACATTTCCGTCACATCGTAATTTCATGTTTTGGCTTCTGCTCGAAGAAGCGGTGCAGTAGTTGAGAATAAATCAGTTTGTTTTGGTTTTACACAAAAATCGATATTTCATGGAATATCTGTCGTATCAAAATTAGCAAAAAAATCTGCTCAGACTTTATTTTTTAATGCTTCCTCACGAATGTTTGAATATTTCATTTTATTATGATAATAAATCATAAATAATTTTACTAATCATGAGGAAATATGCAAGGAAATTATTAGTTTTAAGATTTTATAAGATATTTTATTTTGTCAAAAAATGATTTGACAATAATATAGATTTTTTTATAATGGAGATGTAAATCTTTATATGAATTATGAAAATTTATGAGATTGATTGTAACACAAAGTATCGAGAAGATGGTCGAAAAGATTTGATTGAATTTTGAGGATATATACGATTTTATAAAAAATAATCGACCGCATTGATTTATAAAATTATGTTCGCCAATTGAATGAACCATCGCATATAAATGATATATAGATAATCTAAAAAGAATTATAGTATTTGCAGTAAGTGAAAATTGAATAATTTATCCTGTTTATATTTGAGATAAACAAGATCAAATAGCAAAAAATATTACAGTTGATGTTGTTAGAAAAAATGCAGACAAATGGCATTCTATGGTTGAAAAAGATTTAGAAAATAGAAAATTAAAAATTAGACACTTTTAATTTGCATTTTATAAAAAAATTGCTATACTTTGTATAGCATTAATTTAACAATTAATTCTAATAAGATGGCAACTACAACTCAATTAAATCTAAGAATACCTGTAAAATTAAAAGAATTAGCTCAGAGTAAGGCTGAAAATTATGGAACAAATTTAAATTTTTTGGTTAAATTATTTTTGAGCAAATTTGTAGAAGATGATAATATAGTTGAAATTAAACAGAATATTAAAATGGAAAAGATATTTGATAAATGAATTGCTACATATTTATCTTCTCCGAGATGAAAATCTAGAATAAGGAGAATTAATAAACATCTTTCTGATATAATGAAAGATGAAGATAAATTTCTTGCTTAATTAAAAACTTGAATTCTAAAATTTTTTGATTATTGTGTAAATAACAAAGTAAATCCTCATACACCGGTTACCGGAGGTGACCCTGCTGAGTTGTGTATGAGGTTTTTGTTTGCTTTGATTTTTGAATAATCCAACTACCGAGGATTTCTAGGTAGTCCAAAAAAAGTAAAATCCCCCTAGTCTTACGACTTTTCCCCCTTATCGAAGGGGGACTTTTTTAACAACAATATAATTTATCAGGAGCTTTAGCTCATTCTTCTAATTTTCAGAATGGATTTCTGTATTTCTCAATATTTTCAAGCATTTCTTGATTTTCCCTGGAAACGAATCAGTTTTTTACTACGTTTTCTCTAGCTTTGATAGCATTAAATCAGCATTTAATTGGACAAACAGCTACACAAGCTTCACATCCATTACAATATTCAAAAAAATATTTTCAATCAATCTTCACTTTATTATCTATAAATGCATCAATAGAAATATTTTTAGCTCTTGGAGAGGCTATTTCATCTTTCAAAATTTTGTATGCAGGACAAACATTCCTACACAATCAGCAATGAGAACATATAGCATTTGGATCTCTAACAACTCTTTCTGCCATTATTTCTCTTTTTTAGATTCTAAAATTATCTCAGAAAACTCTTTCACTTCTACATTTTTTGCCTGTTTTCTGAACTGGAAATAGCACATTGGACATGGACTGGTCATGCTAGCTCATTCTGGTATTTCAGATAATACCTGATTACAAATCTTTTCAGATAATTCTGGATTATTATTTATTAGTCCACCTCCTCATCCACAGCACATAGAATTTTCTCTATTATGACTTAGTTCGTTAACTTTATAACCGCATTTATTCAATATCTCTCTAGGTTCTTCATAAATTCCAGAAAGTCTTCCTAAATGGCAAGGATCATGATAAGTTATCTCTTTCAAAACATCTTTATTTTTCAGCTTTTTCTCATTCCTTTTGATAGTTTGTGTGATATGTTCTACTTTGATTCAATGTTCTTCTTCTAGTTTGTATTGATATTTAAGTACATTATAACAAGCAGGACAGTTTGTTATAATTAATCAAACAGCATGTTCTTTAAAAATCTGAATATTCTTTTCTTTAATCTTTTCATAAGCATCTTTCATTCAGGCTCTTAAAACTGGACTTCCACAGCAATATTCTTTATCAGATAATTTGATAAAATCTATTCATAAATCGTGAAGAATATCTTCATAATTCTTTTGAATATCCGGTAAAAGAGCCTTGGTTAGACATCCAGGATAATATAAAGTATTTGATCCTAATATTTTATCTAAGAATGATTTGAAAAAACTCATAAGTTTAAATTATTATAAAACTTTAGTTAAAAACAAAACTCATAAAGTTATTAATATAATTCCAGCCACCAATCTCATAATCTTTTTATTACTAACCTTATTGATAGCCAAGTCCCCATCTTTAGTTTTGAATGCAGAAATTCAATAATATATTCCAAGAATAATGATTATCAAAGGTAGAACGAAGAAGAAATTATAAATTCATAAAGCTGCAAAAATATTTATTTTAGTTCCTACAGCTCATACATAGGCTAGAGGAATTCAGATAGTACAAGGTAATTCAACAAAAGTTGAAAGAACAGCTAGAACGAATGCACTCATATATGTTCATTTTTTTGTAACGTATTCCAATGTTGGTTTAGCCCATTTTGGAATAGCAAGAGAAACTCATTTACCATACCAGAAGAAATCTTTAACTTCTATTAATCAAAGAATTATTGCTAATCATCAGATTACGTATTTTACAGGTTCTATGTAATCCATAAATATTTTAGTAGAGAATATCAATTTGTGCATTCAGTACATTATCGCAGAGTACAGTACGAATGTAGTTACTACAAATATTAATCCGGAATATAATACTTTCTTTCTGGATCCAACAGAAATTAAATAAGTTAGTAAGAAAATCAAAACTCCAAACATACATGGATTGATTCCATCTGCAAATCATAAAGCGATTCAGAATAATACAGGTCCAGCTTTGTCTAGAGAAATCTCTTTTCAAAATAGGGTAGTAGTCTGATTTTCTTCTGATTCATCAATATCTCAGAGTAGTTCACATCAGTTTTCATCATCTCAATCACAACTATATTTTTCTTCCAGAGCTTCTTCATCGCTACATTCTATGACTATGTTAGTATTTTGTTCTTCTTCAATTTCATCTGGCAGACATTCATCCTCACCTTTTTTGGTCGCATATTTTTCTAGTAAATTTACAGTTTTGTCATAATTAGCTCAAATGAAGTAATCATCTCACATAACTACGACAGGAACACTATTAAATTCTGTTCAGAATTGTTCTCCATAATCTTTCATCATTTGCCTATTCTCTTTACTATAATACACTTCATATCAAACAACCTTAAAATTGTAGGTTTCTTTTAGAGTATCCAAATATCATTCTTCAGCCTTGCAGTGAGGACAAGTTTTTCAATAAAACAAAATAAGTTCAGCAGCATTTAAATTTTGGTCTGGGTTATTATCTTTGTTTTCATTCGCTTTTGGAATAAAAATAGCCAAGCAAATTCAAATAATAGCTATCAAAGCAATCACTATAATTATAATTAAATTTTTCTTTTTCATTTAACAAAAATCATCGGATAAAAACCAATAATATAACTGTATGATTACAATAAAAAAAATCAACAGAAAAACTTTATTATTCTGATTAAATGTGAAGAATTTTAAAAGATTCCCACGAGTCTTCTAAGTCGTCTATACTAGGAAAAATCTGTGTATAGGTGAAAGGGGAAGGATAGGTTTCTGTCATTCTGAGTGATAGATTGCCCAGCTAGCTAGAAAAAATTTTAAGCATTCCCTCCAAACGCCTTGCGTAACTGCCTTTCATGAGCTAATTCTTTTTCAAGTTCATCCATTCTTTTGAGTACGTCTGCTATAGCATCTATTTCGTCTTGTGGTCTAATATTTTCTTTTTTGCTTTCGTGAATATTTTTACGCTCTTCCACATTCTTTCTAAATATGACATTAATAAAACGTCTCATAAAAGGTTGAACGAAAAACATTTGAGAAAAATAAGCAAATGGTAAATTATGACAAACTAAGTTGAACCAATGAGCCAAAACCTTTATAATATTGAATCATTCAGCATAAGGATAATAAAAAAAA
>FLNW01000393.1_pt1 | contig 31507 bp, 26 predicted proteins | sample 1140371 | NCBI WGS metagenome assembly FLNW01 (sample SAMEA3878170, study PRJEB12797) | bioreactor metagenome | biome: Moose rumen | place: Sweden | collected 2011-10
CAAAAAAAGACGACTGATATTACCGAGTCGCCAAACTCATTTTCTAAATTACCGGGAATTTTCCAATTAAGGCAAAGACGATAAGTAGAAACGATAATACCAATCGTCTTACTATCTTAATTAGAAAATTCTTTTGGAATTCTCCAGTAAATGAATTTGGCTCTTACCTTATAAAGTTATTATCTCCAAACGCAAGAGAAAAAAATTCTGAAATTAAAAAAATCCTCATTCAAACCATAGATTGATTTGATGAGAACTACAATGTATAATAGATTTTAGCTTTAATGGTGGGTGATATAGGACTCGAACCTATGACCCTCTGCTTGTAAGGCAGATGCTCTAGCCAACTGAGCTAATCACCCATATGGCTAAAAACTATTATTTTTTAATTTGGCGGTCCCATAGGGAATCGGACCCTAGTTAGAAGATTGAAAGTCTCCTGTCCTAACCACTAGACGATGGGACCACTGAAGGAATCATCTTTTTAAGTGGCGGGATGGACGGGGCTCGAACCCGTGACCTCCTGCGTGACAGGCAGGCGTTCTAGCCTACTGAACTACCACCCCAGGTAAGAAGTTCCTTAAATTGGGATAATTTTAATGGAGCCAGCCGTCGGAATCGAACCGACAACCGTCCGCTTACAAGGCGGGTGCTCTGCCAATTGAGCTAGGCTGGCATCTTAATCAGCATTAAGCTGATTTTTTCGATTGATAAGCGTGATACATCTTGGACATTCTAGCCTTTTTACGAGCTGCATTTCTAGGTTTTAAAACTCCAACTTTTAAACATTTATCGATTGCCTTATAAATGTTACTCAATTCTTCAACCTTTACTTCCTCACCCTTCTCAATCGCTTTGATGAATTTTTTCATTGCCATTTTCATTCTAAGCTTAAAATCCTTGTTTCTCTTTGCAAGTTTTTCTGCTCTGTTCATGGCTTTCTTTGCTGACTTAGTGATTGGCATCTTGAAAAAATCGACAGTTAATTAAAATCATAAATTCTCCGGGAGAGGGACTCGAACCCACGACAAATTGGTTAACAGCCAACTGCTCTACCGACTGAGCTATCCCGGAATACTTTATGTGAGATATATATATAAAAGTTTAAATCATTTTCAAGAGATTTTTAAGTTTTTTTTTATTTTATAGTTCAGATTTGCTATAACTCACCAAAATGGGTACATTTTTTGGTAAAATTTCTGAAAAATGAAAAAAGTCTGACTTTTTTTGACTTTTTTAGGTTTTGTGATTATAATTTCTTATGAAGTTTAATTTATTACCAACTCGTCATGAAAAATCATGTAAAAAGCTTTTGAGAACTATTAGAATCTAGAGCTACTCAAAAGAAAATCAACAGCATCCAGGAAAAAACTAGTAACAATATTGCTAGAGATTTTGGAATTTCTAAAGAAGACGTTAATTACCTTTGGAGTTTAATAAACAAAAACAAATGGAATAATAAAGGTATGCCCGAATGAGAAATTGAATTCAAGTGACATATCATTCCTATTGACTTAATATTCGATAGGGTTAGCCGATTAAAAGATATTTATACTGAGGCATTAAAAATTGACGACAAAAAAGAAAGAGATCATAAATTAAGAAATGCTAACAATAAATTAGTTTCTACTATTTTTACATTATTGGACGAAGAAGAAAAAAAGATTAGAGAAGATGCCGATGCAAAAAATAAAAAAATCTCAAAAGAAAGAAAACAAAAAGCTGAACATTCATTAAAACATAAGTTAATAGAACAAAAATGAAGATGAATTAGTATCGAACTGACAGATAAAGATGAAATAATTGCAAGACTAAATACTATTGGTGTGGGAGATAGAATTACGTTTAAAGATTGATATTCTATTACTATCACAGATAAAAAATTCTGAAAGGTAAAAGTGAGATTTGATTGAACTCCATCTCTTTCTGCGGAATGACACAAAGGGGAATGATGGTGGAACTTAAATGATTTATTAAAAATTGATGGCTCAAGAATTGATGATATCAGACAATTAAATATTCCTTTCTATTCAGGAAATAAACCTGAGAATTCTGAGGAACCTAAAAAGCCTAAGGAACCTAAAAAGCCTAAGGAACCTAAAAAGCCTAAGGAACCTAAAAAGCCTAAGGAACCTAAAAAAACATACATTCCTCCCAAAATTACAGTGAAAGATGACCCTGATCTACCTACATCATTTGAAGAGAATGTAGTACTTTCTGATGTATCAGAATCTTATGAAGATATGATTTCTCGTGAAGTAGAGAATGAAATTAATGAAGAATGGCATAATACGTGAAAATTTAACGTTTTTAAAAGATTAGACTTATTCTTAAGAAGATGAAGAATCAGAAAAAAAAGGATAAAGGAGATGAAAAGAGGTTACGAAAGAACTCCTTTCACAGCTAGTGGAACTATCAATAGAGAAATGGCCAAACAGGCAGCCCGTCATGATTTGGAAGAAGCTTTACAGTGAAGATGAGTACATCGTGATGCTTTTTGAGAAATAAGAAGAGAGAGTATGATTGCTGCTAGCGAAGTTTCTGGGGATTCGTTACATGAAACAGGCAGAGGAAGAGAATTTAAAGAACTATGCCAAGACTATGTCGCAGGAAACATATCTCAAATAGAATTCCAAAACAGATTCAACAAATTTGTAAAAGAAAAACTATGATTACCTAAGGAACAGCAATTTGTAGCCACTAATGTTTTAGAAAAATTAGATGCGATTAAGAATGATAATGAATTACTACGTTCTATTACATCAGATTTGGAGAAATATGTAAACGATCATAATATTTCTCACTTCGATGCAATTCGTGCAAAGATTGATGATGATTTTAGAAAATACAGAAGAGATCCAAGGTTTAGAAAGGAAATTATGGATATATTATGAGATACTTCATGATTAACTCCAGAACAACTTGATGAAAAAATTAACAAATTCATCAGACACCAAAAAGCTTTAGCTAAAATGTCCACTCAAAATTTACAAATTAAACTAGATTTACTTACAAATGGTAAATGAGCATATCAAACGAATAATAAAGACCGCGAAAATTGGTTATTCAGATTTGGAAACAAATTGGATAAAATGCCCCGATGGTGACAGGCTTTAACGGTTGCATGAATCAGTGCTTCATGAGTAATTGTTGGATTAGCATGAGGTTCAGCTTTAGCCGCAACCGCCACAGTTTCTGGATTAGTTTGAGCTAAAAACTTCATCAAAAAATGGACACATCACACAAAAGAACAAAATACTTATGAAAAGAATCTGACAAGAGACTACGAACACGAAATTGCACAAATGAGAGAATGGGAAAGAATCAGAACAGAAAAAGATGATGATGGCAAATATACTCACAATCGATTTACTCGTTATAAAGCAAAAAGACAGCTAGAATTATATGGCAATACTACTCAAGAACATCTTCAAAATGAAAGTGAGGGTAATACAAGAGAAATTGTAGATTTTATCTACGCCTCAATAGAACGCCACGATTCTCTTAATCCTGAAGAGAGAAATGCTTTAAACTGTGTATTAATGGATGCAAAAGCCAGACTTGAAACATACTGGGCCAAATGACATAATTTCTTGAAATCAAGGGATAAAAATCAGATTGAAAGAGACTTTTATGATCTAGAAAATGCACTTAGTTTAAGTGCAAAACGTATTTTATGATCAGGAGCCACATTAAAAGATATATCTTTAATTGAAGCTCGTGATGAAGATTGAAGAGAGGTTAATTATAATGATTTACTCAATTTATATAAGAAAGATTATAATTCTGCTACTAAAAAATTTAGATGAGAAAGAGCGTGGTTGGCCACTAAGTGGTGATTATGAACTGCCGCAATTACATTTGGTACAGCTGCTTTAGCCCAAAAAATATCTTGAACTTGAATGTTTGCAAAAGATGCAGTTGCATGAACTCCAGGAACTCCAGATTCAATAGATACATCCAGTACAGCTACAGTTTCTGATAGTTATGGAATGTGACAGTATGAACTTTCTTGAGGAAATCAAATTTTTAATACTGCAAAGAATAATATTTCTTGATTAAACTCTACAGATACGGTTACTTTGCATTTCTGATCTGGAACAGATTGAACTGCTGTGCGTGCTGGAAGTAGTTTATTAGACCATCAAATTTATTTAGATAAATTGGCTCAAGTAAAGGATGTAATTAGTGGTTCATCTCTAAGTAATAAAACAGAATTAATTAATCAATTAGATAGCTGATTTGCTACTAGTGGATTTACAAATACAGATTTACACTGAATGAGATGTCTCGAAGCTATTGAGGAAACTGTTAAAGGTGCATGAAATTTTGCTGGAAATTTGAATATTAGCTATGACCCAATAATGGATATCGATGGAGCAATTGCTCATGATGCAGCTTCAAGAATGAGTAGTGCCTTCTTGGAGATTTCTAAATTTGTACCAGGTACACCTTGAACTGAGGATGTCGCTGGTGGAAACAAATGGTTAGTCATTGGACTACCTTGGTTCTCTAACACATTTTGGAGAAAAAATGATGGTAAACCTAATAAAAAGCCAAATGACAAGCCAAGCGACAAACCAAATGATAAGCCATGAGAATGAAATGAATGAGATAAGGATAAAGAAAAACCATGAATCATTCTTCCTCCTGTAAAACCTGATGATCCAGCATGACCAACAAAAGAAGAACCTCCAAGAAAAAAAATAAAATGAAAAATTAGATGAATTGTTACGAGATGACACCCCATTGAAAATGATATAGATGATTTGTGAAGCGATTATCCTTGAAATGGGGAATTGCCTAAAGAGGATATAGTCGCAAACGAATATATTAAATACTGGAAGCGTTGAAAACACGAATATTTTACACAAGAAGATATCGATAGATTACAAGAACTAGAATGAAATGAAGATGCCCAAAAAGATTATCTTACATCTCAAATCGCACACGATAGATCTTCAATAGAAAATAGTATAACTATGGAAAGATTTAGAGAAAGTATGAAAGTTTCAAAAGAATGGATAAAAAAATTCCTTCCTGAATTAGTGTGAAATGTTGATTCTGAGTTATTAAATAAATATTTATCTGATGACAGAATTCATGTAATATCAGATCGTGATTATATTGGCATTACCAAAACAAAAAATGTACAATGAGTGGGATGATGTTTTAGAAGTTTAAATGGAGATTTGTTTATAAGATATTCTTTCTTGGAACAATTTGATTTTGAACATGATTATATTGATCAAGGAAATAGTAGATATGCATGAATACAGTGGCATGAAGTTCTAATACATGAGATGATACATTCGATGAGTACTATGAATTATTTAGCATCATGAGAAAAAAACAGTTTAGTATATGATCCACAAAGAATCGGACTTCGTTTTGTTAAAAGAGATAAAAATTGACTTTATTTATGAGAAACTTGACGTTCTATGAATGAAGCCGCAACTGAATCCTTAACTTGGGCAATTGTTTCCCTATGATTTAGCTCTATGAAGCCACCATTAGATTTAAGTTCTCATAAAGAATGAAGGATTGCTTATAAATGATTTATTGATGTTATTGATACTTTAGAGAAAACTGATTCTATCGAGAAGAAAGATTTATGGAAGGCTATGCTTATTAGAAAAAGAGCAAAAGATAAAAAATTAGAGTGGCAAACTCCTCTCATTCAACTAACTAGAAAAGTGAATTGATATTCTAATAAAGATTGAAATGAAAAACACATAAGACCTTCTTATTATGAATTAATTTCCAATTCTATGGATTTTGCTCATAAGTTATTTGATGATTGAAAAAAAACTAATTTTGACACACAATGGATTGTTGATTTTATAACAAAAAAAGACATCAATATATTGAAAAAGTATGTCACAGATAATAATGGAAATTTATCTGATGTATTTAATAACGGATTTAAAGGTTTACTTACTAAAGATGGTTCCGACTTTAAACAAGAAATTCTAGATGCCTATAAATGAAGTTAGTTTGCAATATGTTAAAGTTTTTATACAATACCATTAATTTAATTTATAAACAAAATAAAAATGAATATTGAACAAGAACAGTTCTTAAATGACACTCTCATTATGGCAGGATTTAATCCTAAAGAGGATGATTTTGAAATGCTAAAAGAAGATATGCGTCCAATTTTAGATGAATATATTGAATTGAATTTGTACAAATTCTTAAATGAAGAGCAAAAAGCTGAATACGACAGATTAGGAGATAAAAATTTAGGATTTTTCAAAGATAGAATTTCAAATTTTGATAACATTCTAGCTGAATTGTACATTAATTGGCAAAAAGAATACCTAGAAAATTTCAAGGATTAGTCATTAGAAAATAATTATACGAACGGAGTGAAGTTACTCCGTTTTTTCTTTCTTGTTTTTAATCAGACTTTTATTATCATTAATTTTTGTATAGAATATTTTATAATTATCTTTGAACTATGCATCTAAATATAGCATTTTCTGGACCTGCTGGATCTGGAATCAATACTGCATGAGAACTTTTAGCACAATTATTGGTCGAAAATGGGTACTGCGTGCGAGTAGACAAAGAATATGCAAGCGTGATAAAATGAAACAACAACACAATGTTTGTAAATATTTCTGATGATGGTAAGCCATACTTTTCAAAGAAGGTTCAGATTTTTATAGCATTGGATAAACTAGCGATAGAAAAGAATTCTGAAATATTTGATTTGGATGATATTATAGATTTGAGTACGGTAAACAGTCTAAGAAAAAATACTTTTGCATTTTGAATTGCTGTCGAAAAATTGAATTTGAAACATAAAGATGCTGAAAAGGTTTTGGAAGAAAAATGATATTTAGACAAAGATAGAGACTGAAATCTGAAAGCATTGGATGAATGAATTGAGTTTTGAAAACAAGACTGATCAATGATAGCAGATTTTTCAAAAAAAAATTGAACTCCCCTATCAATAGAATTTGGAAATCATTTAATAGCTGATGGAGCTGCTAAAGCATGATTGGAGTTTTATTCTGCATATCCTATGACTCCTGCCTCTAGCATAATTAACGGAATTTTGGAATATCCTGAAATTACGTTTCATCAATGAGAAGATGAGATTGCTGTAAGTATGATGATGCTATGAGCAAGTTATGCTTGAAAAAGAGCAATGTGTGGAACAAGTGGGTGATGATTCGCTTTGATGGTAGAAAGTTTAGCATTTGCTAATCAAGCTGAAATATGATGAGTATATGTATTATCCCAAAGAGACTGACCTAGTACAGGAACTCCGACTTTTGTCGCTCAATGAGATTTGGATATTGCATTAAATGCAGGATTTTGAGAAACTAAGCCAATAGTTTTAGCTCCAAGTACTTATGAAGAAGCTTATGAAATGATTTCATGGGCATTAAATTGGAGTGATATTTATCAGCATCCTATAATGTTTTTAGTAGATAAAACTTTATCTGAATGTTTAATGAGTATTGATATAAATAATTTAAAAGAACCTGAAATTAAACGTGGAGAAATAATTAAAGAATTAGATTCTGACGATTATTTAAGATATAAAAATACTGAAAGCTGAATTTCTCCAAGAGCTATTCCATGAACTAAGAATACTTTATTCATTGCCACTTCTTATGAACACACTGAAAGTTGAACAACAAATGAAAATCCAAAGATCAAAGTTCAGCAAATAGAAAAACGTGCTAGAAAGATGGAGACATTCAAAAAAGAAGAATTGAAAGACTGAATTGCTTATGAAATTATAAATCCAAATGCAAAAAAGTTCTTCGTTACTTGGTGAATCAATCGCTACCCTATTGAAAAAGTAATTAGTGAAAATAATGACTGGTGATTAATCGTAATGAAAGTATTCCAACCATTTGATGAAAGCTTGAGAAAATTCTTTAAAGAGAAAGAAAATCAGATTGAAAAATTATTATTTATTGAGTTGAATCACGATGGAAGCTGTGAAAGATATATTCGTACAGAATGTGGATTAACTACTGATGAGTGGAATAATAAAATTGATCATTTAAGAAAATATAGCCTATATCCTTTGATGGTTGAAGAAGTTGAAGAAAAAATTAAATAAAAAAGAACCTCCCTTTGGTAATGGAGGCGAACAAAGTGAGCCGGAGAGATTAAATAGTGAAAATAAATCCCCCTGTCGCTTCGCTCCTTCCCCCTTACCAAAGGGGGACTTAAAATTTAACTACATTACAACAACAAATGAGAACTAATTTACAGTCCATACAACGATGTCCTTGATGCTGAAATTTTTTAATTCACCTGGCTATCAAGCAAGCTCTAGAAAGTTTGTGAATAAAAAAAGAAAACGTAGTTTTCGTAACTTGAATTGGATGTGGAAGTAAAATGAGTCAATATATGGATTGCTATTGAGCAGAAACTTTACATGGAAGAGGAATACCTTTCGCAACTGGAGTAAAACTTGCAAATCCTAAATTGACTGTAATCTCACTTTCTGGAGATGGAGATACTTACGGAATTTGACTATGACACTTACTTCATGCAGCAAGAAATAATATCAATATTTTACATATTACTTGTGATAATGAGAATTATGCTTTGACTACTGGTCAGGCTTCTCCTACTACACCTTTAGATGTAAAAACTAATTCTACTCCAAACGGAAATCATACTAAACCTTTTGATCCAGTAAGATTATTAGAAAGTGCATGATGTGGATTCGTAAAAAGAGTAGATTGAAAAGACTTAAACTGAATGAAAGAAGCAATAAAAGAAGCTATTCAATATGAATGATTCGCTCATATTAATGTAAATCAGCCTTGTCCAAGTTGGAGAAGGTGGTAATATAGCAAAAAAATTACTTATGATTTTCCTTGTAATTCATAACTAGATTTATAAATTTTCATTGCTTACATAATCATTAAACGGTTATGCCGCTTAATTTGTTTTGTCGTTTTTTTGTAAATTTGTTCAGGAAAGAAGCACCTTAGTCGTGTGGATAACTTCTGAATAGATTGTCAAAAAGACGGTACTGTTTTTTGGTTATGTAAGCACCCACGATTAGGGTGCTTTTTAATTTTAGTAAATAATGTTAAAAAAATAATGTTAAAAAATAACATTACTGCTCAACGTAAAACATCTTTCGAGGTTCTAAGAATTATCTCTATGATAATGATAATATTTCATCATTTTGCTGTTCATTGATGATTTTCTTTTTCGAATGAATTTTCCATACCTAGATTACGATGGAATTTAATTGCTATATGATGAAAAATATGAGTGGATGTTTTTGTATTAATATCTTGATATTTTCTAATCCAAAGAACAGAAAAATTATTTGATTTAAAAAAAATATTAAAATTATACTGACAGATATTTTTTTATTCTATCTCCATTTTTATTGTATTTTTCTTTTTAAAAGAATCATCAATTAATTGGACAGAATTAATTAAAGCAATATTTCCAATATCTACAAGCAGTTGGTGGTTTGTTTCAACTTATTTTGTACTATTTTTAATACATCCTTTTTTAAACAAATTTTTATTGGGATTGAAACAGCAAACTTATAAAAATTTTATCATATTTTCTTTAATTCTTTTTTCTTTGATTCCAACGTTTTTGCCATTTTTCTGATGATGATGAAATTTATTATGGTTTATGGTATTATATGCTTTATCGTGATACATAAAACTATATTGAATAAATGTAAATATAACTGCTAAACAATATTTTTATCTTTTTTGTATTTGTTTTATTTTAACATATTTAACAAGTTTTATTTTTACTTTACTATCAACAAAATTTAATTTTTTTAATCTCTGAATAACTTATTTTTACGGTCAGGATAAAATTTCTATACTATTGATATCTTTATTTCTATTTATGATATTCGAAAAAAAAGATATAAAATATAATAAATATATAAATTTAATCGCATCCTCAACATTCTGAATTTATCTAATCCATGATTCATCTTATGTTAGAGAATTTTTGCGAACGACTACTTTTAAAAATGCAACATTTCAAAATTCAATAACGCTAATTCCTTATTCTATAATTGTTGTTTTTTGAGTATTTATGATTTGCTCAATGATTGATTTAGCAAGGAAATTCTTAATTGAAAAATATTATATGAAATTCATAAACAAAAATGAAAACAAAATATCCAATAAAATATCTCAAAGCTTTTATAAATTAAAAAGCTATTTCACATCTCAAAGTGAAACTTTTAAATAATTTAAAAAAAGAAGGCTAAAGCCTTCTTATTTTAAATAAATATATCTCTTCATCTAGCTCAATCCTGCGGTCATACAATTCATCTTTCCTCTAACGTATCCATAATCCTAGCGGCTCTAGCAAATCAAATTCATAATTTTCTCTGAATCATAGTCGTGGAAGCTTTTCTAGTTTCTGATATAATCTGAATGGCTTGATTGATTAAATCTTCATCGTCTCAATTTCCACTTCATCATCAGCTGAATGCTCATCAAGTTTCAGCTTTTGATTCAAGTGCATTGATAATTTCTTGATTGTAAACATCATCTTCAGTCAATCCAACCATATATTTCTGTTTTAAGTGTTCTACTACTGTATCAATTTCTTTTGTATCAACAAATGCTCACTGAACTCTAAGATCTGTAATCTTCGTATCCATATAAAGCATATCTCATTTTCCAACCAACTCTTCTGCTCATTTATGTCCTAGAATTGTTCCAGAATCAACAGATGAAACCACACTGAATGCGATTCTCGCAGGAATATTGGCCTTAATAAGTCATGTAATTACATTTACTGATGGTCTCTGAGTTGCTAATATTAAATGGATTCAAACTGCACGAGCTTTAGCAGCAATACGATTAATACAACGCTCTGCTTCTTTTCTATTAGAGGCTGATGACATCATCATATCTGCCATTTCATCAATAATGAACACTATACGATACATCCTTTCATCTGGGTATGCTGCATTAAATTCAGACAATTGTTTTAACTTTTTCTGACTAAGTACAGAATATCTTCTTTCCATCTCCTGTTCAGTCCACTGAAGAAGTTTAACAGCCTTTCAAGAGTCATAAACGATAGGAGCTAACAAATACGGAAGTCAACTATACATTCAAAGTTCTACTTGTTTTGGATCCACCATCAGGAATTTTAATTCTGAAGGCGTATTTTGGTACATCAGTGAAAGAATGAAGTTATTGATTCATACTGATTTTCAGCTTCCTGTAGCTCATGCTACGAGCAAATGAGGCATTGAATCAAGCTGCGAAACTGCGATAGATCCATCGATTCCTTTTCAGAGTGCAAGAGTCGTTTCTGATTTTTGCATTCATTTTTGGAATTCACGAGAAGCTAATATATCTCATAAACAAACAATCTTTGGTTTAGGATTAGGAATCTGTATTCAAATACAATCAGTTCACGGAATTGGTGCTACCATTCTGACTGATCTTGTACGCAAAGATAATTTTATATTATCCATTAAATTTGTAACAGCTGAGATTTTGATTCATTCTGCTAATTTTATTCTAATTTGTACCACTGATGGTCCAATATCAAATCATTCTACAGAAATATATATTCAAAATTCTGCCAATTTATTTTGTAATGCTTGTGCTTTTTCTACTATAGCTTTCTCATCAATTTGTTGACTTTCTTCTATGTTAGACTCAAGTAAAGAAGTAGAAAATGTTGGCTTATCACCAGAAAAATGAATTTGCGGACGTGGTTTTTTTTGCTCTTTTTCTTCAATCTTTTGTTTAACCTTCCCTTTAAGTATAGAGCTAAATCAATCTCTAAGTAACGAACCAGAACTTGAAGTTCAGTTAACCTTTGCTCAAGTTCATACAGGAGCAGTTTTTTTTCAGGCAGCTTCCGATGCTATTTTAAGCAAATCTGAAGTAGTTTGAGATTCCAATGTTACATGTGGAGATTTTGCTGGCTTTTGTTTTGGTGCCTCTTCACGTTCCACATTGATTTTTGGAAGTTTAGGAAGTTTAACATTCAGTACATATAGAACTCGAGCAACTACTCCGATTAGCATGAGAATAATCAGAATCTGGATAGCTAATTTAGCTGGCCCAAATATCGTTTCTAGAATCCAATAAATTGGGTATGAACAATATCATCAGTGATGAACCGAATCTGACCAATTAATTAAAGTTTTTCATCATTCCTCGATAGCCTGAAAATTCAATACTGATGAGGTAAGTATCATTAAACATACAAATTGTTTAATGAAAGTTTTCATTAAATAACCTTTCAATAAGATGAAAAGTCAAACTAATATACACAAAATGAAAAATACAACGAGTCATGTTTCTCAAAATGCATAACTTGTTGCCTTCGAAAATCGTCATAGAATTGGAGCATCTGGTGCAAATTGTTTCGCGAAAAAAAATAGCAATCACAAAATCATGAAACCAATTCAAACGTGAAATTTATTAATTTTAAATGTTGATCTTGAATGTCTCCTCCTTCTAGCCAAAATGAGAAAAAATAGAAATAAATCTGTATACACATCAAAGATACGATTCCTTTTCTATTTTTCAATTGAAAGTATGATTTTGAATTTAATTTGTTTATGCAATATCCCTTAATACCATAGTGGTTACAGCATCTCAGCCTTCTTGGAATTCAGCGAAAATTTGGTATATAATTAATAGGAACACAAACAAGACTAATGCCGATAACAAAATATTTACTAATACATTACTTGCTTTCTTAAAGTTTGATCAACTTCATCCATCAGTAATATATAAATATCAAGCAACTATTACCATAATTACTGTAATTATTCAATATATGTATGCGAATATTTTTGCGATGTTTATGATAAGGTTTGCCACATTTTCTACAAAATTCTTTGTGTCAGCTGCAACATAATAAATAAAATCAATTCACTTGATAATTAGCAATCAAATGACCACATTTATCAATCATTTTACTAATTTCTTTCACTTTTCTCATTCTCATGCAGCGATTACTCTAAATCAAGTTATAACTATCATGATAATTGACAAGAAAAATGCAAAAGCCTTTAATGCTGAAAGTACTACGAAGAATACTTTATGAGCTGCATCAGAGACTCATCCCACTCATCAAGTTTCGCTGACAGTAAAATCCCCTCCATTGAAGTTTAACACATCTCAGAATATTCGGTTTGCACCATAAATAAACAGACCTCATATAAGTATGTATATCAAGCTCAACAAGGTCTTTTTTACATCTTCCGGTTTTCTATTAAACAGAATAGATGCTCATGCCCAGACGAAGAAAGCTATCATCACTCACAGTGTCATATCTCTAATTACTTTATATATGGCATTTCCCCCATCATTATTTGATGGGTAAAATAGTGCTGCTATATTTTCAGCAAGAGTCTTATTCTCGGTTACTTGGAATCTTTCTCACGGATCAATAAGCCATTTATCTTCTTTTTTCATCAAATCATCCGCGAAATCACTTCAATATTCCGGAGCATTAGTTGCACTAGTTTGATTAACTATGGGTAAAGTGCATCCAATCAAGATTAACAATCAGAATGCTATTATTTTTATAGACTTCTTTAAAGTTGGTAACATTGTCTTTATTTATAATAATAAAAATTAGTCTCCTGCTATAAAATTCACTATACTTACAAATGCATTTAATATAAAGTAGAAACTAGTTAATAATATCACTCAAATAATTAGGTTTTTTATATTCTTCTTAAACGTTCACATTTGTTTTTCCTTGTCTGCAGCCGTAACAATCAAAAGTCAATTTAGGATGATAAATATTGTAGCTCCCGCTAATCATATATACATAATGTATTGAAAATATCACCTTATATAATATTTTATACTACAGAAAGTCTTTGTTAATGTAAACATTTTATCAGGATTGACACCATCACAATGACTTCCTCCTTTACTACTCACTTTGTTTAGAGGTGTAACCTGTACTCTGTCATCACCTGGTTCGTTCGCCTCATAATGAACTCTATTTAATAAATCTATCGGCTTACTCTCATTTGCTCTCCAGTCTTCTCACGTTTTAACAACACCTTGTGCTTGAACTACCGTCAATATTGATGCACAAAATATAATAATAGCCATAAATAAATGTATAAATTTCTTCATAAGTTCTAGTAAAATATAAACGACTAATTATATTCATAAATAGTAAAAAATGCAAAAAAAATCTGACTTTTTTAATCGAAATTTTATGCTATTTCTTTCATTTGAATTATTGCATTAAAAGCATATCATGACTTTTAGTGTAGTTTTTATTTTTATAGTTATAAACATGCAAGACTTTTTTGATGGGATTGGAGTAAGAGTGCCTGAAATTTACTTACCTAAAAAATGAACAGATTTATCTAAATGGTCAGTGGTGGCATGTGATCAGTACACTTCTCAATCTGAATATTGGAATGAAGTGAAAAATATTGTTTGAGACTCACCTTCTACATTAAAGATTACTTTCCCTGAAATTTATTTGGATTGATGAGATAAAGCTGATAGAATTGATAGCATTACGAAGACAATGCATGAATATGATGAAAATTGAATTTTAGAAAATCAATGAATGTGATTTGTTTACCTAGAAAGAAAAACTCCTAATGCTCCAGTTAGAAAATGATTGATTTTAGCTTTAGATTTGGAGAAGTACGATTATACTAAATGATCTCAAACATTAATCAGAGCTACTGAATGAACTATCATTGAAAGAATTCCGCCTCGTGTAGAAATCAGAAAAAATGCAATTTTCGAATTGCCTCATATTATGGTTTTGATTGACGACCCAGAGAAGCAGGTAATCGAACCTTTGAAAGCTAATGTAAAAGATGAGAATCTGCTTTATGATTTTGATTTGATGATGAACGGTGGTCATATCAAATGATGGAAAATTAGCGATGAGGAAACTATTATGCAGATTGTAAATTGATTGAGAAGTCTGAATAATCCTGAAAATTTTAAAGAGAAATATTGATTAACTGAAAACTTATGAGTTTTGCTTTTTGCTATGTGAGATGGAAATCACTCTTTTGCTACTGCGAAAGCCATCTGGGAAGAGAAGAAAAAAACTTTGACTGAAGAAGAAAAATTAAGTGATCCAGCCAGATTTGCATTAGTTGAGATAAACAATGTACATGATGAATGAATCATTTTTGAACCTATTCATCGTGTGTTATTTAATGTTGATGAAAATCCATTCTTGGATGAAATGTGAAGATTTTTCAGGAGTATAGGTTCAGATTTGGAAGTTGAAGAATTTTCTAGTAAAGAAGAATTAATGCAAAATATGAAAAAATCTGACTCAAACACGCATTACTGTCGATGAGTATCAAAATCTAGTTATTATCTATTCTGAATCGTAAATCCTAAATTGAATTTGGAAGTTGGGAATATGCAAGCATTTTTAGATCAATATTTGAAAGATAATTCAGATTCAAAAATTGACTACGTCCACTGAGATGATGTAGTAGAAAGATTATGAAAAGAAAATAATAATTTTGGGATTCTATTCCCAATTATGGATAAATCCGATTTCTTCAAAACTGTAATAGTTGATTGAGCTTTACCTAGAAAGACTTTCTCAATGTGAGAAGCTAATGAAAAAAGATATTATTTAGAAGCTAGGAAAATCTTGAAATAAGATAGGTTTATAAAGTATATTTTATGTGTTGACTTTTTGTGATATTAAAATATATTATTATTGAAAACAAAAAAACACAAAAACCTATGTTACTAGCCACACTCAGTTTCGTAATCATCATTATGATTCTAGCTTTTTTGAGCGGAGCTCGTTTCCGCTTAATACAACATCGGACTACCCGAAAACTAGAGGGGCGACAAATCCCTGGTTGGTTGGATTTCAAGATTGAATTTCTCGGATTCCCAATCCTCATTTGGAGAATAACCTCACTTGTTGGTTTAGTCTTATTCTCTTTGCGTCTTTATCAAATTGGCCGATTTGAGCTTATCTTGGTCTGTTTAATTGTATCGACGCTTATCTTCTATTTAGGGAGCTGGTGTTCTGCTAAAATTACTTCCAAAATCTTTTCGCAAAAGATACTCAAAGAATTTGGAGAAAACACTACTCCTGAATGCTAAAATCTTCAAGTTATCTTGAAGATTTTTTCAAATTAATTTCTTGTAAACTATATGTTATTGGATAATATTTATTGTTTTCATAATCTTTGAGCATTTCTATCTTATCAGTCATAATCAGACTTATTCACGAATCTCTAACTGATTTATAATCTTTTATATCGTTAACAGTATATGTTACAATTTCTTTTCATGTTGACCTAGCTTGCTCTACAATTTCTGGGGTAAGTAAGTCAAATGGTGCGAGGAAATATTTACTATTATTGTCTCATAAAAATTCTATGTCATTCATATCAAATGTATCCCATCAATAGATTATGTCTGGATCAGAATTCAATACATTCCTAGCTGCATCTGAGTAGCTAATAAATATAACTCTATCCTGCATGTTTAGTTCTTTTACAGTTTGAATCGCATCCAATGCCTGTTGAGTTCATAGTTTTTCATCATATACTTTTATTTCTAGAAAGTAATAATCAAATAGACCATCAACCAATTCTAGCATTTCTTGGAGAGTTCTATACTTTTCTCAATTTTTAATCGTACAATTCTTGGTAATCCAATCTAACGTATAATCTCAGACTTTTAATTTTGTACAATTAGATGCATACATTTCTGCTCAATGTACGACTATATTTTGTTTATCCTTTGTATAAGAAACATCAAATTCAATTCCATAAGCTCACTGCTCTTTTGCGGCTAAAAATGATTCTAATGTGTTTTCTGGTGCATTTTCAATTGCTCATCTATGTCATATAAATTTGATTCCTTCATCCTCAATATCATTATCAATAAATCTATTATTTCAAAATTCGAATCATAAATACGCTCCAAAATAATTATACACTTCATCGTTTTTTCATTTTAAATTAGATAGATTTCTAAACAAGAATGAATCTGAATCTGTAGATGAAACTGTATATCTGTTGATTTCATAGAATTCTGCATTTGTGATAGCCCAATTCCTGTTATAATCCTCAGAAAATACATTGTTGTAAATTTTATCTATCTTAACTGGTCAATCTCACACTAATACTTTCATGGAATTATAAAAATCTGTATGCTGTATAATGTTAAAATTAATCGTTCACGGCTGGATTCATGATCAAACGACAGTTGCTACAGATCTTGTGTACCAATTTGGTCAAAATAATTCGCGTTCTCACTCTTCTGCTGGATTCATTTTTCTATGGTCTCATAGAATGACTAAGATTCAATTATCAAAAAATCAGATCTCTTCTAAATTTTCATAAAATTTATACAACTCATCATCAGAATATTTTAGAGCACTAGATTCTGTTTTTCAATCTGGAGTATTATATGGCCTATGAAAAGAAATTGTCTGTAATCAGATAAAATATTTACCAGTTTGGTTTTGAACCTCTTGTAAAACTCTATCATACAAATCTCAATCTGGAGCCGATTCAAAAGCATATGTTTTACCAGTAAACGCTTCTTCTCAAATAATTTTCTGAAATCAAGCTCATGACAAAAAAGCTCTCTGGTCTAAGAAATCTAAACTAGCAGCACTAACAAAGGTTGTTCTATATCACTGAGTATTTAGATACTCTGGTAATGGTTGCATTAATAATTTATATCAGCTATATGGTGTATTGTTAGCCCCCATATTTATTAATGGAATTACTCCGTATAATGTACTAATGTGTGCAGTATCTGATGTGGTTCAATTTGTAATAAAATTAGTAAATTTTATTCATTCGTTTTGAATTTTATCAAATCAGGGTATTTTATCTTGTCATCATAGGTTGGCGGAATCTATCGCTGATAATGATTCAGCAAATACTAAAATAATATTTAAATCTTTTCATTCTCACTGTACATTGAACATATAATCCTCATATGTGAGAACTCAATCATCTTTTGTAATATTATTTTTTTCGTTATTTTTCACTAATTGATTTAAATTCAGACTTAAGACGTTTTCTACATAATCAACATCTATTTTAAAAAATAAAACTATAGCATAGAATGCTGCATACAATATGGATGACATAGAAAAGAATAACGTGATTCTTTTTCAATAATTTTTACGTTTACGATAACTTGCTTGTAGTAAAAAGAATGAAATAATTCATAGAAAGAGGAAGATAGATATCCATAATTTTACAGCGCCAGCGAACCCAGATGAACCATTACTTCATATAGTCATCGCTTCCATAATAGGTACTCTACTCTGAAAAAAGAAGATAGTAAAGATATCTACGCTATAGATTAATAGCATTATAAATACTATTAGATCATTAAGTAACCTAAGGTAGCGCACTTTTATTCGAGAATTAACAGTAATTAATAGTTGTGCTATAAACAATACAATAATATCACTACATATATACGAAAGACAGCTTTTTAATCAGTCTAAATTTTTATATGAAAAATATACCACTCAGATTTTTATAAAAAATGCCAGAAAAAAAAGCATGAGCAAAGTCCTCCCATATAATGGACTCGACTTTGTCTTCCTCTTGATTTGCCCAAGGCTATTTTTTATTCTTTGTGTGTTTAATTTTGGTGTTTTCAACATCATAATCTGTATCTTTCAAAAAAATGCTAATGATTTCTTGTAAATTTTTGTGCATAAAATTCAACCAATTTTAAAGTTTATTGATGTATACTTTTTATTGAATATTAAATATTTTTTAATTAAAATTTTTATGTCATATGCTCAGAAAAAAGTCCCCAAAATTTTGACAGAAAATATTTTTTGAATATAATAAGGTAAGTGATTACATTCACGATTTATTCATTATTTCATAATCATGCAAGGAATTTGATTAGACATTGAGTCAATTTTAAAGCTCATTGCTAACAATCAAAACATTTCAGATTTACACCTTTCTGCTGGCGAATTTGTTGCCTACAGATTAAATGGTGAGATTATAAGAAAGGAAGAATTGGGAAAAATCTGAGATGAAAACATGGAAATTTTACTTAAACAGCTCTTCAAGAACAATCCTCAGAGATATGATAAATTCTTGGTGGATAAAGAAGCTGATTTTGCTTACGTAGCAAAAGATGATACTGCATATAGGGTTAATGCTTATCTCAGCACATGAAGAATTAATGTTGTTATGAGGAAGATTAATAGCACTCCTAGACAGCTGGAATGAATTATGTTCCAAAATGTTTCCGAATCTATTAAGAAAAATGTCCTTGCTGCTCCTAAATGATTATTCCTTGTAACCGGTCCAACATGAGGTGGAAAATCTACATCAATCGTTGCAATGCTTGAGATTTTGAATAAAGAGAAACCATATAAAATTATCACAATTGAAGATCCTATTGAATACGTATTTCAACCTCAAAAATCTCTAGTTTCTCAAAGAGAAATCGGCCACGATACATGGTCTTTCAACTCTGCAATTGCTTCTACTCTAAGAGAAGATCCTGATGTAATTTTTGTATGAGAAATTAGAAATAGTGAAACCGCAGAAGCTGTATTAAACCTTGCAGAAACTGGGCATATCGTATTTTCAACATTACATACAAATTCAGCTACACATACAATTAATAGATATCTTTCTTTCTACCCAAGCGATATGCAGAGCTCTGTATTAGAAAGAATGGCTGATTGTCTAGTTGGAATTATGTCTCAAACTCTCGTTAGAACAAAAGATTGAACTGGAAGAATCTGAATCTTTGAATTATTATTAAATAATAATGCAGTTAAAAATAATCTTAAGAAGAGAGAGGTTGATCAAATGCAAAATATCATTGAAACATCTACTCAAAGTGGAATGATTTCAATGAGACAATATGCTAAAAAATTACTCGAAAGAGATATTATTAACCAAGAAGATGTTGAATGGCTTTTGAATAGTAAAGCTACAGCTCAAGTTTAATTGCTAAATAAAATAATTAATGCAAGAATGATATTACGGCTGATGATGGAGACCGAAGAAAATGACAAAAAAGCAAATGCAAGAAATGATAAATAATATGAAAAAAACCGATATTATACAGGGAAAGTCAAAGAAATATCATGAAACGGAAGAATTGGAGGCTGATAATATATTAAAAAAGCTAAATGAAAAATAACCAAATTCAGATTTTATACATTAACTAATGCAATTTACCATGGCTACACAAGAAAATATTGCAAAATTCTTACCAGAACATCTACAACAGCTAGCATTGAATTATAACATTCCTGACAACATGCTAGAAACCAATGCTGATTTAGTAGTGCTTGTATTAGAAAGTAAGTCTATTAGCGATCAAAAAGAAAAGCAAAGCTGGTTTGATTTATATTCTTTAATGAACCAGGAACAAATTGATAAACTTAGAGATATTCTTACTAGAGAGAAGCAAAAATTAGCTGAAATTGAAGCAAGATATCAAGCAAAACAGGAAGAAATCAAGAGAAAATATGAAGAAACGTATGCTTCTGGTGCCTATCAACAGCAACAAGATAAAATTAGGGATTCTGAAAAAGCTTCTCGCGAACAAGAAGAAGTAGAAGCTGATGCTTTACTTAGTCAAATATAGAATAATGAATTTCTTGATAAAATCTGTTAATAAATTAAAATGCTGATTGGTAGCATTACTACTACTCCCCTTTTGTTCATGATTTGCAACTGCTGATGATCTTATGCGACAAATAATGGAACCTGCGGTTACAGAAAAAACAACTGTTGACATCTGACAATCTGTAAATAGAGTCTGAAAAAATGTAATCGAATGAAATACTGAATTTAATATAGATAAAGGTGGAATTTGGGTAAAAAATGGACCATCAATCATTGTAAGAATAACCAGAGTGCTACTATCTTTGGTGGTTGCGTTATCTATTACTATGATTCTATATAATTGATTATCATATATTATACAGACATGACAATGAAAAGAAGGGAAAAACTTGGTAAAAAATGTAGTATATATAGTTATATGAATTCTCCTATCTCTATTTAGTGTGACAATCATAACGCTACTTCAGTCTGTCTCTACAACTCTAGAGAATGAGACTGTTGATGATAGTTGATTCGAAAATATAGATGAAAGAATGACTGATGGAAATAAAAAATGATTATCTTGGAAACAAATATTTAATCATAAAACTGAGTAAATTTTTTAGTATTTATTTAGAAAAATATTGATATGAAAAAGGTATTATGAATATTACTGATATGATTATTAGCTCTTCAATCTAGCGTCGATGCTGTAACCCTCCGAACCCTTAAATGACCAGTTGGATCAAATATTGATAATAACTCAACAACAGTAGTTGGAGACCGTTCAATATTTAATATAATATCCCTTGTAAATAAATATTTGTGGTTCGCTGTTGGACTCGCTTGTTTCGGATTTATGATTTGGAATGGATATAAGCTCATTATGGCTCGTGGTGATTCTAAACAAATGAATGCAGCGACCAAATCTTTAATATGATCCGCCTTAGGACTTACTGTATGTATTTTGGCACATATCATAGTAAATATAGCCATAAGATTGTTTGCATAGAATAAATATATTTAAAAATTAAGCTCTGACCGAATGTTCAGCTTTTTTATTTGAAAAAGACATTTTTATTTTATGCGAATGCTAAATTGTAGGCATCATCTAGCAACTTTTGTCATATCTTAGTCCCTGTTTCTAATACGGCGACTTGTGCAACAAAAGATTTTAATGTTGTTGGATCATTAAAATCTAACATCTGATGAGGTCAAATTCATAGTGCATTACACTGATCTGTAATCCATTTAATTCTAAGTGCTGATAATCAGATTTCTTCATCTGCTTTATAATATCATTGGTATCATCCGACATCTATTTCTGTAACCGATTTGTTTTGATATTTGTTTTTTAATAAACGCATAGCAGATGCTATACCATCAATTGGTCTATTATATCTTGCTAAGCTCTGTCAATCTGCCACTGTAGTCGAACTAATGTATCAAACATCTGAACCACTATATGAAATATCACATGGATTATTACTCTTATTTCATGCTGTACCATTTGTAGGATACTCATATCATTTGTTCGTAATATTTGATCAGCTTAATGTTACGGTTCATTCATGTTTTTTTACCAATTCACTGTAATCCAATACTGGTGTTATTTTTAGATTTCTAAGATCATACGCTGCTATACCTTTATACGGAGGAACATCTTTAAATGGATATTCTCATGGAGATAGTTTATACTGAGAAACTTCTCAAGATGGCTGCTCTTCTTCATTTCATCAAGTTATTAAATTATCTACTACTGTTCAATCCATATGCACTGACCCATAATTTTCTGGAAGAAATACTTTCGCTTTCACTCATTCAATCACATCATCTGCATTAGCATACAATGAAGCCGTAATACACAATGCCAAATCTTCTGTTGAATGAATATTTTTATAAAATTCTGTCAAATCAATACCTTTTTCATCATCTTTGTAGGCTTCCAAATGAGCTTTCATATTAATCAAATGGCTGTGTGCTAATGTCATTTTATCACTTTCTGTAATTTTGGATGCATCTACTACATATCTTTCCTGAGTTTTTCAATTTTCTCTGAATGTTTCCTTTTTAATATAGGAATCTCACAGAATTTGCTGCACTACAACAGGAGAAAGCAGATATACATCCATGTTATCTACCACACTATCACGCAGAAAATCTCATTTCGTGCTTGAGGCATTTTTGGGATCTGTTACGGCGAAATCTGCCAATGCAGTTTTACAAGAATTCACATCAGTTATATTTAATGGTTTGTTTTCTCCAGCCTCTTCATGATACTGATCGAAGATTTTTCTAATATTGTTATTCTTTTCATCAGTAAGGTTCATCCTATCCAAACGCCATCTTTTCACTATTCACTCCAATCATCATGTAATTCAGATTAATTTACATACAAAATCCATTATCTTGTATAGAAAATTTCTCTGCTCTGGAGCCTTCGTTATCTCTCACAAGATATCCACTCAAAAGACTTTTGTTACTGAATTTATTGAATTTAGTCAATCCAATAGACCATTTGCTGTTTTTTGCAATCATTCTGTCTGTTTCAAAAATTGTTCTGGTTTATCAAGCATTTTTGCAATTAGTGCTGTCGTTTTAGGACTATCTACTACTTGGATATGTCATATTTGATCTAAAACTGCTTGTTTTTCTTGTAATGACATTCAGAATTCAAAATTTTCGTCATTAGATATTTCAAATATATTTCAATCAATTAATGTATATGGAGAAAAACCAGCTTCTGCAAATTTTGAATTGTTTATATATGATTTAAATTTTAATGGATCTGCCAAAACAGCTGATTTTTCAGGAGTGTTCAACACTCCATTATGAACAGATAAGTAATCAACTGCATTCATCCACTGACTAAATTTGCTGTAAGATCATGCCGCTTTTCAGGCGAACTTTCATACTCAACGAACCAATTTACCAAAACTTTCTCGTGAAATTTTATCTATTCACTTAAGCATACCGACATTAGTTTCATTTCACTGATCACGAAGCAATTCCATTAAACTCCGCTCAAATGCAGGAGCGATAGTCTGATTTATAATTTTATTATATTTTTCTGAATCTCATAATTTATTCTTCATAAACAAAACTATACTATTACGAATCTTGGTAAAGATATATTCCAATTTCTTTTCTGCGGTGTCTCATGGTAAGTTTTTAAATTCATTTGGATTAGAGGCAATAATATTCAATAATTTATTACAAGTTTCTGAATCTTTCAAAAGCTCGTATGTGGTTGGTGTGGAAAATTTCTCATTTAATAATTCTGTTTTTTCTCAATTAGATTCGTTAATTGTATCTTTAAATGATCCCAATCTTGTCTTCAAACTCTGTAAATCCTGTTCATTCAAGTCAACCAGTGTATCTATTTTTGTTTTTAATTCTGCCGCTTCACTTTCCAATCTATTAATTTCTTCATTCTTTTCTTGTTTTTTTGCTTCATCCGATTCTAATTGAACTTCTTTTTTCAAATTCTCTAACGTTTTTTGTAATTCAGCAAAATCATTTTGAATCTGTGCTTCTATCTGTTGTCTTTGTTCTGGTGTCATGGATGTTACATAATAGTGTAAAATCTACTATAATTATACTCATAATGCCAAAAAAATGCAAAAAAAACTGATCGAAATCAGTTTTCCCTCCGGAGACACTCCACGCCCGTATGGGCGTGGAGGTTTTATCACTAAAAAATGCAAAAAAAAACTGACCAAAATCAGATTTTTTTGGTGTATTTGAAATACTTTTTTAAACTATTCTACTTCGTTTAAAAATCTTTCAGCTTCTAATGCGGCCATACATCCAGTTCATGCAGATGTAATCGCCTGACGATAAACTTTATCCTGAACATCTCATGCTGCAAACACTCATGGAACAGATGTCTTTACTCAGTCGTGAGTAATTATGTATCATGTTTCATCCATCTCAACCTGTCACTGTAAAAATTCTGTATTTGGTTGATGTCCGATTGCATAAAATAACCCACGACATTCAATTTCAGATTCTTCATTTGTTTGATTATTGATAATTTTAATTGATTCTAAACTCTTTTCTCAATGACATGAAACCGCTTCCGTATGCCACATTATTTTAATTTTTTCATTTTTGAAAACTTTTTCTTGCATCGCTTTACTAGCACGAAGTACATCTCTCCTAACCAGCATAATTACTTCGCTAGCAAAATTCGTTAAATATATCGCTTCTTCACATGCGACATCTCATCATCATATTACAACAATTCTCTGATTACGATAAATTGGCAATCATCAATCACAAACCGCGCATGCTGAAATTCAACGTTGCCAAAACTGATTTTCTCATGGAATTCTAAGTCTTTTCGCCGTAGCTCAAGTGGCTATAATTACTGTCTTAGCTAAAATTTCTTCTTCTCATGAATAGAGTTTAAATGGTTGTGCTGAAAAATCCACACGATCAATCGTCTTTGTTAAAACTTTGGCTCATTGATTCTCACTCTGCTGCTTCATCTGAGTCATAAGCTCTAATCATCAAACTCAGTTTGGGAATCAAGGAAAATTTTCTACAGCTGTAGTTGTCGTCAATTGTCCTCCTGGAGGCATTCATCAAGCCATAAATCATTCATACATAACTGGATTTAGTCATGCTCTAGCTGTATAAATTGCAGCAGTATGTCACGCTGGTCATCATCAGATTATCACTACGTTTTGAGCTTCTGCCATATTTAAAATTTTTAAAATTTAAATCTGAATGAAATATATAATAAAGATTTGTAAATTCTAGTGATTTTTTAGTTTGAATTTTGATGCTTCTTTTTTATAATTAAATATTGGTTAGTTTATAATTTTGTTATTATGAAAAAAGCAATCCATTCACCTATCGAAATGCATCAATTATGAATCGAGTTATCTAAAACCGAATCTTCTCTTTTTTTAGTTTGAAATTTATGAAGTGGAAAGACAACATTTACCAAATGATTTGCCGAATGATTATGAATTGATCCAAAAAAAGTTCAATCCCCTACTTACACTTATGTGAATGTATATGATGATAAATTATTACATATTGATATGTATAGATTAGAAAGTTTCGAAGATTTAGTAGAAAAGTGAATTATGGATTTAATTAATGAATATGAATATATTTTGATAGAATGGCCAAAATGGACTGAAAAGTTAAATCTTGGATGAACTAAAACTCTTACAATCACGAAAACCTGAGATAACGAAAGGGAGATAGAATTAACTTAGTTTTATACAACCTCTCCACCACTTTGTGGTCCCCCTCTCCTAACAGAGAGGTAAAGTTTCGCTCCCTAGAGACTGTAAGTCTCATAAGGCGTCCCTGTTAGGGGAAGATTTAGAATGGGTTTGGGGAGGTGACCGAAGGCTGAAGGGTTGTTAGCATCACATCCGTCATTCTGAGCATTAGCGAAGAATCCAGAAATGTCCCCCTTCGGAGATTGAAAATCTCATAAGTCTCCTCTGATAGGAGGAGATTTAGAGGAGGTCGAGAGAAAGTGAGCGAAGCGAACAAGGGGGATTTAATCCCTCCGCCCCGATTTATCGGGACACATCCCTTGCCAAAGGGAGGTCCAAATTTACACAAAAATAAACCATCCATGCAAATACTAATCACCTGCCCTTTCTGATGCGCATCTTTATTAACCAAAGAACTAAAAAGGCTGGATTTACCATTAGTAGAATCCCATCCAACTGCAGTTTTATCTGAATGAACATGGAAAGATATATACAATATCAATTTATGGTCTAGAATAGCAAATAAGGTTTATGCAGTAATGTGAGAAGATAAAATCACAAACTTTGATCAGCTTTTTGATTTTGTTTTATCTTTGAGCTGGAATACTTTATTTGTACCAACTTCCGAATTTTCTCTTCATGCATCATGCAAAAATTCTCAAATAATGTCAGAAAAATCTTTAGTTTCAGTGACTCATAAAGCCATTCTAACTTCTTTGAATATTTTACAAGATACAAAAACAGATCCCGATAAATCACAGGAAGTCTTTCTCTTCATGTCATGAAATAATCTGAAAGTTTGCATAAATACATCTGGAGCATCACTACATCAACGCTGATGGAGAACTCAGACTTGACCCGCACCTCTAAAAGAAAATTTGGCAGTTGCTATTATCCTGCTTTCATGATGGAAATTCAACAAACCATTGATTGACCCATTCTGCGGTTCTGGAACTATCGCAATTGAAGCTGCTCTACTTGCAAAAAATATAGCTCCATGAAAACATAGAAATTTTGCTTTTCAGCAATTCAAAAATTTTGACTTCAATATTTGGAATGAAATACTTTTAGATGAAAAAAATTCTGAATTTAACAATAACTATCAAATAGTCGCTCGTGATATAGATGAAAAAGTTTTAGGTTATGCAAAGATTAACGCTCAAAATGCATGAGTAAGTGATTGTATTACATTTGAACATCAAGATTTTCAGTCAGGTTTAATGCTTTTTGAATGAGATTTTTGGCTAATCACTAACCCACCATATTGAAAAAGACTGAATTCAAATGACGATTTGTCTCCACTTTACGAAAAATTAGCTGATTATCTGAAAGAATGCTATGGATGAGTAATTTCATCTTATCCATGAATGTGAAAATTATTCAATTCAAAACATTTCTCACATAAGCAGTTGTATAATTGAGCTGATGAAGTTGATTTTTATTGGAAGAAACCTGTGTAATTAGTTAATATTATTATGATATTCCTCTATTGAAATAACAACATTGGATGGCATTTTTAAAAAATTTTTATTTTTCAGTCTCAATAAAGATAAAACTTCTCACTTAGACCTATTTACTGCTATTATTTTAAATCAATAAGTAAACACTAAATTCGATAAACTAATTGATTGAGTACTTCTAACAGTATTTCATGCTTTAAATCGTTTTACTTTACTCTCTAAGAAGTCTCAAATTTCTGAATTCTGACCATAGCATATAAACAATAAATCACTTGCATCTTTCCAAACAGCAAGAGCTAGAAATACTTTTTTATCTTTAAATGCTTCAGCCTTTTCTAAGGTCGTATCATTAAATGTCGCCTGCCAATCTTTGGCACTAAAACTAGCCGATTTTACTTCAAGATAACATTCTTCATCTGCACTCTTTTTACAATCGAATCAATGTTTTTCAATATTAACAAGCTCATATCATAAATTATATCAAGCTATAGAATCCCTAAGCTCGTTAATAAAAGTGTCCGTATCCAATTTGTTATACTTTTCTTGTACTATTTGTACTTCTTGGAGTACTTCATGTCATTCCATAATAAAATTATTATCAATTGGCTGAAAATTACCCTTTTTAAAAAGGTCTAAATCATTATCTAACATTGCTTTTTGAAAAATTAAATAAAAGATAATCAGATTGTCTTCAAAATTTTCTCAAAAAAGTATCTATTCTAAATTTTAATATTTCACTAACAATTGGTTCGATTCCATATTTAATACATGCTTTATAAACAGTACTTCCTTCTTTTACTTTTTCATCTAATTGTATTAACACATAAGAATTATCTCTTCATTCTTCAAAATTTAATTCATAAACAGCTTGAGCTAACGATCAAGATCATGCAAAAAAATCTAATATAATATCATTTCTATCAGTAGAAAATTTTATCAAAAATTTTAGTAATTCTACTGGTTTGGGAGTATCAAATAAATTATACAATCATAACTTTTTTATATCATTAGTTCCTTGTCTCGAAAAAAAGTTCAAAATAGATTGGACATTATTTTCTGCTTCATCTAAATAATGCTTAGAATAAGGTCTTCAATTTTTATATGAAAGACGATTTTCATTATAAAGGTCTATAAATTTTTGGTTACTCGCCCATCATCTAGTAGGGAGTGGATCTAAATGCAATCAAAGTTGAGGGATATTTACCTCTCTTGGCTCTCATGGAGTAGATAAATCTACTGCAAAAAAGATTCTACCTTTATCATCAACATTTGTATAATTCTTCAACCAAGTAATATCATACTTTTTACAATAATTAGCGATAATTTTTTTGATTTTTTTATTTGCTACATCAACTCATTCACTAATAAAAATTTTATAAACTTCTTTTTCTAATTTTTCAATCATATCCTTTTCTTCTGGGATATTTTTCCTATGTATCACAAATGGATTTAATTTAGCTTTATCTTTTGCATAACATAATATATATTCATGAATCGTATTGATATGCTTTGCATTACTTCTTTGAGCTTGTTTCGTTATAAATGTTCACACAAAATTCTTTTTTGAGAAAACTTCATCACAAGCTATTTTTAAATTAGCATACTCATTATCATCAATACTTATAAATATACATCCATCACCTCTCAATAATCATTGTGCTATTGATAATCTATTTTTCATAAATTCTTTCCAATGTTGACTTTCATATGAATCATTATAGCTTTTCTCAGAAAGAGTATTATACGGAGGATCTATATAAATCATTTTAATATTATTTTTATATTTTTGAAAATCCTTTGATTTCATTACCTCCATATTATCTCATATGTATATTTCATTATGCATTCTAAAAATAGTTTAGCGACTAAAAGCATAATCAGCCGAACTATTTTTCTATAAATTAAAAAGACGACTGATACTATCGTAGTCGCCAAACATACCTTTCAAAATAACGAAGTTTCTCAACTAAGTACCAAGAAAGCGATAATACCAATCGTCTTGATATCTTAGTTAAGAAAAGCTGGAAAAACTTTCCGTTATGGTATATTTGGCTCTTACCTTATAAAGTTATTTTCTCGAAAGGCAAGAGAAAATATTGTAATTCAATCCCAAAATCTTACCTTTATCTCAGATTTTATTCTAATTTTTTAATGGATTTCCCTCACGAAATAATCTACAAAAACACTCGTAATGCCTATGCCAGAATCAATCGTGATGGTATAGTAGTTTTTACTATTCCGACTAGACTCAAAAATAACGAAAAGTTCTTAACTGAATTTTTACAGAAAGGTGAAAAATTGTATCAAAGATATTCTAAAAAAGAAAAGTTAAAATCAACTACAGATGATGAACTTCTCATTTTTTGAGAAAAACTTTCTTGGTCAGATTTTTTTGATAATGATAAAAATTATTCCAAAACTACCAAAGAAAAAAAGCTGAAAGAAATCCTTTTGGAGTATTCCAAAGAGTGGGTAGATAAATTTTCAAATCAATTATGAGTACCATATAAATCTCTGACTATTAGAAAAATGAGAGCTCGCCGATGACAATGTTCATCTAAACAAGATATAGTTTTAAATTTACAACTTGTTCATCTACCACAGAAATATATCCAATATGTAGCTGCTCACGAATGTGCTCATTTAGTCCAAAAAAATCATTCAGATAAATTTTGGAAAGTAGTTGAAATTTTGTACCCAAAATTTAAGGAAATAAGAAAAGAAATGAAAAAATTTATTTTAGAGTAAAAAAATATGACACCGTTTTGAGTTAGGATTACAGCAATTATTGTTGTTACTTGAATGTTTTATTTTGTATTATGGAGATTCTTTGTTGTCTTTCATAATAATTCAAGGATTATTCCATTGATTATTTCTATAATTCTTGCTGGTATCTGCATATGGGCATTTTTCTATCAATCAGAGAATAAATTCATAGACATCATGTCTACTCTTGCTTCACGATTATTTGTACTTTCATTTTTGTTGTTTTTGATTCTTATCATAGAATATGTCGTTTCAATTTGGTATAAAATCAATCCGCGGATTATCGTCTGAATTATTATCCTTTTTTTCTGAACTTGAGCCTATTTTTCATTACATACTAAAACTACTTATCTAAATATAGAAACGAATAAGGTTTACAAAGATACTAAAATCTTACTAGTAAGTGATATACACGCAGAAAACATAACCCAATCTTTCCATATAAATAAAATTAGAAAAATGATAGAGTCCGAAAAACCTGATATTGTACTTATTGCATGAGATTTAATGAATAAAGCTAATAAATGATATATAAGATATTTCAATAATATAGAACCTGAAAAAGCAAAACCAGTTCCATATTACAATCCACAACAATATAATCCACCTATTTTTGCAGTGATGTGAAACCACGATGTTATGTGAGATAAAAATGTCATAAAAGAAATAGGAAAGAATTCAGACATACGACTGTTGGATAACGAAGCTATAATAAATTTAAATTGAACGACAACTTGATGTGTGCCTAGTGCTGATTATCACCTCGAAAAAGAAACTCCAGATTTAACTTGTCCATGAACAATTAGAATTATTTGATTAAGAGATAAATCTTTATGGTGAGACAAAAATATAGATAACATTATGCAAGATATTTTAGCACCGAAATTACCAATACAAGAAGATTATACAGATTATAAATACGATGGTTTTACTATTTTAATGACACATCAACCAATTTCACTAGAAAAATTAAAAGATTATCCTATCGACTTAGAAGTTGCATGACATACTCATCGTGGACAATTTTACTGAATGCGTAAGGTTGTAGAATGGGTAAATGATTATGCTTATTGAGAATACAAACTATGAGATAGAACAGCTTTCGTAACTCAATGAATTTGAACTCGATGACTTCCATTTAGACTAGGGACCCAAAGCGAGATGGTTATAATAAATTTAAAAAAGAAATAAATCATGTATAAAGAAATCGTTAAAGACTTAGAAAACTTAAGGAATCCAGATAAAGCTAAAATTTTGTCTAGATTTTTTAAAACATGAAAATGAGAATACTGAGAATGAGATAAATTTTTGTGAATACCCGTGACTCAACAGAGAGACCTTGCGAAGAAATATTTTAAAGATTGTAATTTTGATGATATAGAGAATCTATTAAAGTCTGAATATCATGAAATCCGTTTAACTTGACTACTAATCCTATGCTACAAATATGAATTTGTAACAAAGAAAAAGTTATACGATAAACAAAAAAA
>FLNW01001280.1_pt1 | contig 31428 bp, 21 predicted proteins | sample 1140371 | NCBI WGS metagenome assembly FLNW01 (sample SAMEA3878170, study PRJEB12797) | bioreactor metagenome | biome: Moose rumen | place: Sweden | collected 2011-10
GTTCCGTTTGTGTAAGTTACATAACCTGTTACGGCTACTGAGTCTGTACCTGTCTCGCCTGCCTGCAAGTTATCCAGCGTGTACTGTTTAGCTTGAGCGCAGGTCATCTCCGTAATCGCCGCACTCATGTTCATCGCAGCTACCATAGCTGCGCAAAAAAGAAGAATCTTTTTCATAATGATAAAAGTTTGATTAATAGTTGGTTTGTTTTATGTTGGTTTAATTGATTCCGCGTTTCTCATTACCGGCTTTGATAAAGGCGTCCACCTCTTCTTTCTCTGCTACCAGCAAGTCCTGTATTTCCCATGTAGGCATGGATGAAATAGGCCCGGCGGTGGTGTTGTATTCAAATCCGATGACAATCGTCTCGTTATTGTATTCGCTCAGGTCGAAATGACCGGCGTTCAGGAACTTGAAGTCTGTACCGGCAGGAATAGAGTCGGGGAACTCCAGATGCTTCCACTCGGTGGTGGTTACATCACCTGTGTAGTTGTTGGTGACTTTGACTTTGAGCCAATTGAGATTGTTGACGGGGTCTCCGTAGCGCACGGCGTGGAAGAATGTCAACTCGGGGTGCTCGCTTTTCTTGAGACGGATCTTAGGCGATACCAGCCATCCCTCTACAGGGTGATTCGTTGAGCTGACATAAGCAGAGGCTGTCATTCCATACAGAGCCTGATACCGCCAGATGTAGTTCAGTCCGTCCAATGCCACCGTCTGCAAAGTAAAGTCCGCCGGACCGTCACCTACAAACGGAGTGGTATAATAGGTAGATATATTAGCTACCCACGTATCATTGAGCACAAATGACATCACATCATTTACATACCCGGTATTCATCACAAAGTCGGTGCCGTCAAAGGTCCATTCATCGGCTGCATAGCCGGACGAAGTATTATAGGCAACAAGGTATATCTCTTTCTCCTGCGGATAGAGATAGGTGCGACGCAACCAATCACCGATGATTGTAGCCGGGTCTGCCACCACATTGGTTCCCATCTGTTCGTAGAGGTCAGGTTGCAAAGCCACAGCCGCTTTCAGACGGTCGTTCGCATATACCACCCATGCGCTGTCGGTCAGCTGGTAGAGAACCGTTTTGGGGCCCTTCTGAACAGCAGCAGCCTTGGCTTTGGCTCTGTGAGGTGCTGAAGCCGGAGTAGAGTGGGATATATATATGGCATTAACGAATTGAGGTTCGCCAGACTCTTCAGAGAAGTTACCCTTGATAGTAATCTCATCTCCTTTTTGGATACCTTTGTCTTTCCATACGCGGTTGCCATCCTCGTCATTAAGGCCATACACATAGATGGAGTCCGCTCCGTCCACCAAATAGAATCGGCCATAGATGGTAGATTTGACTGTGCCTACTATGCCGCTGAGCTTGTGTTCCTCTTTCTCCTTGGCTTCCAGAAGCTGGCCAACTGAGCAAGCATAGGGCAGGAACGGAATAATGGTATCAGGATTCTCCTCTTGGAAATTATATGTGAGAGCAATAATCTTACCTGTAGCAGCAAGCGGGAAAGTGGTGGTCAGAAATGCTGCCAAATCTGCCTCTTTGTCCTTAGATATATAGGATGCCCCGCGTCCGTTCCATATGGCGCGGTAATCGTCTTCGGTCAGGGTATATGGTGTCACATATTTGAATGGTTCCACTCGTTCTGACTTGCCTTCGTAGAGCGGATAGGTGACATTGCACATCGTTCCTGCGTCCAGATAGGGAAATTTCTGCGCCATAAACATCGGCACATAGATATCCGGGCTGGCATCCTCGGTAAAGGCATGGAGCGAAGCGATTTTCTTCCACTCGGTATAAGCCGTAGAGTCCGTCTCTGTGCATAGCGAGAGGGCTTTTAGCTCATAGACAGAAGGAATCGTGTCAGCGTTCTTAAAGGTACGCTGTTTGCCGATGGCATTGACATCATCTACAGTCAATGTGTATGTCATGCTTTTGCGTACATCCGTCAGCTTGGTGTGACCGTTGTCGAGGTATTTCTCGTCAAAATAGTTCTCGCAGGCAGCCAATGCTACGCCTGCCACCATCAAAATTGCTATATATTTCGTTTTCATACCTGTCAGTTGTTAGAAGTTGAGTTTCAATCGAATATTCCACTGCCGTCCTTTGTTGTAGAAGAAATAGATGTTGTCCTTCGTGTTCTCGGATACTGTGGTGGTTGTGGTGTTAGCCGACCAAGCTTTCTCGATATAGTACTGATTGAGGACATTGGTTACGTTGCCGGCAATGGTGGCACGCACTTTGCCGATCTCGAATGAATAGCTGGCGCGCAAATCCATGCTACCGCCAAGCGGGCAGCGATAAGGAGCCACGATATTCATTACTTTGCCCGGTGTCAGGTCGGAGCCGGAGAAGGAATAGTAACTATAGTTGCGATCGTACAACGTGTATTCGCCACCGATACGGAATCCCTTGAAGGGCTTGAACAGGATTCCGAAGTTGGCGGTGGTCTGTGCCTGACCGCCTACCTGGATGCCCTTCATGTTGATTTTCGCCCAGAAATGGTCAGGAGCGCCGATTTCTGTCACTTGACCGTCAGCCGTCATTGGAAGACCATGTTCGTCGTAGGCGTAACCGACTACGCTGTCGCGATCCCATTTCCAGTTGCCGAGTGAAACCATGGCTGATAATTCGAGCCATTTGGTAGGACGTGCTTTTGCCTCGAACTCCAGACCCATGTGGCGTGCTCCCACACCGGTCATGTTCAGGTAGTAATTGGTTACCTGATCACTCAGCGTACCGTATTTGGTCATCGTCTTGTCCATCCACTCGGTGAAATAACCGTTCACATGGATAGAAGCGTATTGGTTCTCAAATCCATAACCTACTTCCACCGAAGCAATCTGTTCGTTGCGCGCCGCCGTATTGATGGCATTGGAGGTGCTGACAGACATATAGATAGCCTGATATTTCGGCGCGCGGCTGATATAGCCGGCGTTGACGAAGACATTGTGGTGTTTGGCAAACTTGTAGTTGACGCCGCCCTTAATCGTACCACCTACGCGTGCAACGGAGTCGCGCGCGGTAACGTTATTGTAATAGTAACGGTCTGTACGCCAGTTGTGGTTCAGGCTGATAGAGGCGTTGATAAATGCCGAGAGGTTGTTTTTGCTATATTCCAAACTACCGAACACACCCTCCTGTACAACTGTTCCGGTGTAGTCGCGGTAAGCAATATCGCCCACGCCTAATTTCTCCGTCACCCAGTTGATGTCTGCGGCATTGGGGTTATTGTCCGGATTCACTTTGCTGCGCGTAGCATCAATATAATAGCTGCCACCGAACAGGTCACTTACAACGGCCTGGTGAATACCCTGATACCAACGTACATCCACACCGGCGGTCAACTCCAGGCAATCGAGGAATTTCTTGTCATAGGTGGAAACCAAACCCACCCAGTTGTGGTAGTTGCGGTTCTCGCAAATAACCAGTTCGGAGCCGGACTCGGCGGCTGCGTTGATTTCCTGTACCATGGCATAGTCAAACATTCCTGTTACTTCGTCGCGGAAAGTATGGGTGATCGTTCCGCTGGCGGCACCATTAGTCAGGTCGCTGTAGGCATAAGACGATCCGTAACCGTTCTCCGCCGTGCGACCGAAACCGCGGCCTATAGAAACATAAGCGGTGGTACTCAGACTGCTGACATCATCAATCTGCCATATATGGTTCAGCGAGATTTGCGGTTTATGGTATTGGTTGTAGTTGGTACCGGCTTGTTTGCCGTCTTTGCCCAAACCATATGAAGGGTTGTATTGGCGTCGGTCCATGCCACTGGGCATATATTGCGCCACACGGTTCCATTCCTCCAGGGTCAGCGCACCGTATTTGCCTGCCGGACGCGTCCAGTGCCACTGAGGCGCACCGAATCCGGTAAGAGAAAGCTGGTGGTTCTCATTGATGCGTTTGGAGATATTGGCAAAATAGCTGTATCCCTCAAATCCTGTACCCTGGATATATCCGTTACCCCATGTGCGGCTTCCCATGACGGTGACCGCCCAGCCGTTTTTCATCAGACCGGTGCTGACAGAGAACAATACCTTGTTGTATCCGTCATTACCCATGGCATAGCTGAGTGTTCCGCCTTTCTTGGCGTCAATACCGCGTGTGACGATGTTGATAGTACCGCCTACAGAGGGTGCCGACAGTTTGCTGGCACCCATACCGCGCTGGGTCTGCATGACAGATGTTACATCGCTCAGTCCCTGCCAGTTGGACCAATAGACCGTTCCTCCTTCCATATCGTTCATAGGCACACCATTGATCATCGTAGCGACGTTGGTATTGTCGAATCCGCGCATCCAGATCTCGCTGTCGCCCCAACCGCCGCCTAGACCGTTCGCGTGTACACCGGGGGTGTTCTTGAGCACTTCAGGGAACTCCTGGCCTGCCAGTCGTTCCTCTATCTCCAATGCTGTTACTTGACTGACAGCCACTGGTGTTTGTTGTGTGCGTGCCAACTGACCGGTGATAGTAACATCCTCCAGCGCGATAGCCTCAGGTTCCAATCGGATGAGTCCCAAATCGCCACCCTGTGCGGTCAGCGTAATGGTCTGGTAACCGACATAGGAGAGCTGCAACTCTGCACCGGGCTGCACCTGAATAGTGAAATTCCCATCCAAGTCAGTGACAATACCATTCGTGGTGCCTGTCTCAAGGACGGACACGCCGATGAGCTCCTCACCGGTCTTGGCATCACGCACTGTGCCGTTCACCTTCGTCGTTTGCGCATAGAGACTCACGCCCGCAAAGACACAGAGCAAGATAGTAATGATTTTTTTCATACAATAGAGTAATGGATAATAAATGGTTGTTTATTATAAGCCTCAAATACCCCTCTTTGAGCCGCCGGTTCCGTATCGGAGGCATATCGGGGTTTCAATATATCGAGTTCAGCAACTTGGCCAGACGAATGCCGGCAATATAAAGTTGCTTCTCCAACGGTTCGTGCCAGCGGTAGATATAGTGGTAGGTGTTACCATCCCAGGTAGTCTGGTAGGCATAGATAGCTTCGGTGAAGTGATAGTTGTTGACCAGCAGTTCTTCCTCCGTGCGAGACAGGATGTCCTTTTTCTGATAGCCGTATTTATGCTCCAGCATTTGTGCGTATTCGGTATAACTATAGCCTTGCGACTCAATCAGGTTGGTATCCCAAACGGTGTGCAGCCTTGTCTCGCGTCCGAACCATTTCATCTTCACGCGGTTTCCTCCCAGGTCATCCATGTGCGCCGTGTGCATGGGGCAGAAACGGTCTCCTGTCAGGTGGACAATAAACTTCAGTATATCCGCTTCGGGCATAGAGGGGACAATCCCTTCGCCATTCGTCTTTCCGCCTTTCACCATTACAATCAGTTCGTCCATCACTCGGAACAGGTTGCCGCCCTCCTTGGGATAGTCGGTCAGAGCCGCCACTACGGCACTATCGGTCATGCCTCCGTTGAAATCCTGGAAATGCCAGTCGTACGAAGTAGGGTAAATGGTGTCGCTCTTGATTTCGTCCGGCCAGTTAGCCCAGTAGATGATTCCCTGTTTGCCAAGGATCTTGTCCACGTGCTTGCGCGTACCTTGTTTGAGGTTGTCATACGCAATACAGGCTATAATACGGTGACCCTCCTGCCCCCATGCGAGGGTCGGAAGCGAATACAGGCTCAAGCATAGTGCTGCGAGCAAGGGGAAAACGATCCGTCTCATAAACTTAGTGATTGAAATCGAGTGCAAAGATACATATTTTTTTTGAAATACGCAAATCTTTGTACCTATTTTTTTTACTATAAAACATTATTTGTCCATTCGCAAAGTTCTTCCATTCTCCGGCTCTGCGTCTCACGCGAGAATTCCTCGCGATGCTTGGTCGCTTGCCTTGTGAATCCTTTTTGCCGCCACTCGTGATACTTGGCCAGAATAAACTCTGCGACTTGCTTGCTGTCAGTCCCTGCCAGACCTGCATGAGTTTCTTCTATCACTTGCGAAAGGCATTCCTCATCGCTCCTGATACATAACACAGGTTTTTCCACCCCCAGAGCTTCAAAGAACTTGGTCCCCATAATTCCGTGTGAGCCTTCAGGAGTACTTTTGCAGGTTAAAACGAGAAGAATAGACGACAAATGCAAAAGTGGAATCAACCGGTCTTTGGGAATATATGGGGAGATATGGCAGATATCGGTCAAATCATATCCGGCTACCATATTCTTCAATTCATTTATAGAACTGTTGTCGATATGAAAACGTACCTCAATATCTTTTCTGTCTATTTGGTCATTCTTTAGAAGTTGCTGCAACGCTTCAAACAGCAGCTTTGGGTCGCGGAACCTGAGATTATAGATCTTTCCTGAATAAGAGATAATAAACTTATCGGAGACTACGTCCTTCGGGTAGAACTCTTTCTCATCAAAACCGTTGTAGATGAGATGAGTGGAGGAATTGTATTTCCTCAACAGGTCGCGGTGCCACGGTGAAATAGTGATAACATGGTTGGCAGCGGCAAGAACTTTATTCCGCTGACGTATATTATGCGCCACAAAGAAGCGATGGATGAGCGTATTCAGTTTCTCGGACGGCAAAAGGCGGTGTGTCATATAGGGGATATTCCCCCACTGTTCGGCTATATCCCGCAAGTCAACGAGGAAGGGGATGTGATACTTCTGCGAGAGCCGGTAAGCCGTTTGCAGCGGGAAATAATAGCAAGTGCTGCAGAAAATGACGCTATATTGCGTCATGTCGAGAGTCCGCTCAATATACGATTGAAATGCTCTTTCCCGCGCATCGAAGAGTTTGTCCGCCAGATAGCGGCAGGTGGAGTTACCCGATTGGTAATAGGTGGTATAGTGCCAATGAGCAAAATCGGCAGTAAAAGGATGCACCCCTTGCTCGTAATCGCAACACACATCGCAACTCCAACCCTGTGCGGTGAGATAGCGGCATAGGCTCACAACGCGGGGAGCATATGCCGGTGGAGCGATGGTATCGGTAAGTATCAGAATATGTCTTGACATAAGAGTTCAATCATCTTGTCGGCTGCATGCCCATCTCCGAAGTCGCTGATAGAGCGAGCCTCAAAAGGTGTGCGAGCTGCAATTACAATTCGTTCGGTTTGAGTACCTGCCAGTTTGTTCCATCCGGCTTCCACCGTCTCCGTCCATTCGGTTTCGTCACGCAAGGTAATACATGGCGTAGAAAGGAAATACGCCTCTTTCTGCATGCCTCCGGAATCGGTGAGAATGAGTTTGGCTTGTTGCTCCAAGGCTAACATCTCTATATAACCGACAGGTTCTGTCACATGGATATTGCGTGCTTGGTTGAGCCGTTCTTGCAATGAAGGCTGAGCGGCAAACGTGCGTGCGGTATGCGGATGGAGCGGTAACAAAACGGGCAGACTGAGTTGTGCCAAAGCCTCTACGATAGCGCTGAGAGCCTCGATATTCTCGGCTGTAGCGGCACGATGCATGGTGGCGATAGCAAACTGCTTCGGAGCGAGATGGTATTGGCTCAGGATACGCAGTTGTTGGTCTTGATTCGGGGTGAAGAGCAGTGCCGCATCGTACATTACATCGCCGGTATGGAACACACCGTTAGTTATTCCTTCGTTATTCAGGTTGGAGACAGCCGTCCGTGTGGGGCAAAAAAGCCAATTGGCAAGAAGGTCGGTAAGAATACGATTCTTCTCCTCGGGCATGGCGTTGTTGAAACTGCGAAGCCCCGCTTCGATATGTGCAAGAGGGATATGGAGCGACGAAGCCGCTTCTGCTCCTGCCAGCGTAGAAGTGGTGTCGCCATAGACGATGACTACATCCGGTTGCTCGGACTGCAAGATAGGAGTGATTAACTCTTTCATTCGAAGAAAATCATTCTTGCAATCCAGATGCCAGCGCGGGGTGGGGACATCGAGTTGGCGGAAGAACAGTTCACTCATCGCGTAATCATAGTGCTGCCCTGTATGCAGTATAAACTCCTGTATGTTCACGCCGGAAGCGGCCATTCGACGGATGGCTTGACTGATAGTTGCGGCTTTGATGAACTGCGGTCGGGCGCCTATGATAGTGATGATCTTCATTTCAGCAGTTGTAGTATCTTGGAATATAAGGATGCGTGGTAAGTGTCGGCAGTGAAGATGCTGTTGTGCCACAGGATACATACATCTCCGTGGTGCATTTTGATTTTCGCAAAGAGACGTTCGCAGAGGAAATAGGCTTCGTCTTCGGTGAGATGCATGTAATTGGCTTGGCTCAGTGTGTTGTCCATCACTGTAAGAGGATGAAGTGTGAGAGAAGTCAGTTGCATGGTTCTGGGGTTGATCCATCGTACAGGACGCGTTGTTTGCAGGCGGAAGCCTGCCTGATCGGCAAAGGCCATGGTGAAATCGTCGGTATAGCCTTTATCGGCGAGGCGCTGCATTTGGTCGATCGGGCAGCGCAGATAGTGCGCACGGTACATCCGGCTGTATTGGATATCCGGTATAGTGCCATAATAACTGCCGTGAACTCCTAAATAGGCATTGCTGTAGCGGAGCAGTTTCTTGAGCTTTCTCCAGTCGCGTCCCCACAGGGGGTATTGCGGGTAGTCGTAGCCTTTGCCCGGTGTCCGTTTGACGAAATAGATAGTATCGGCATGTGGCACTTCCCTGTCGCGGTCAATCATCCATGGGAAGGTGTAGAGCGGATCACGGTGGATATCCAAGAGCGAGTCCCATACCTGTTTGCCCTCACCCCGCAAGATGCCTCCGACAGCGCCGCGCAGGTGGCGGTAGCGGGCAATCGAGTCGATGTCGTGGGTCAGGTAAATATGTCCGAATCCACTCTCCGGCATCTGTGCGTCCAGCAGTTTGAGCAGCAGCCGTGCATGCTCGTCAAGCATAGGAATCTGCAGGCGGTTGTTCTTGCCCAGGATAGAGAACCCGGCCGCAAAACGTCCGTGCTCATCGCGTTGTGTGTTGATGAGTTCTTCTGCGCGCGAAGTGAAGAAGAAGGTGTTGTAAACAATGTCCGTGCGGATGATGTACTTGCCTTTGGATGGACTGTCGGTAGCCGGTTTGTGCATGTCCGGCAGCACGATGTCCTTGCCCAAATGCCCGTTCGGCACAATAATCACGTCGTGTGTCTGAAGTGCTTGCTCGTCCGCCGTGTAAGCCACCCGCTGTGCCAACTCTTCGTCGCCGTAGCACAGCCATGTTAGGATGTAATCAACTATCTCTTTCATATCATTCACATATTCATTCGCTCAATATCTCCCATTCGTACATTTTCTGCTCTATCTGGTGTTTGACCGTTTCGTACTTTTGAAACATCTCCGATGTCTGGTTTTCGGGCAGGGATAGCTGTTGCTCTATTTCTGCCTGCTGCGCTTCGAGTTGTGCGATAGCGGCTTCGGTTTCGGCAATCTGTTTTTCTTTCTTGCGTTTTTCCGCCGCTGCGGCTTTCTGTGCAGCGTAGTCAAGTTTGGCGGATGTGGGTTCGGGAGCGGCTTGAGAGTGGCTCCATGTTATGTTGTTGACAGCACTTTTACGCTCCAATTCCTGAAGATTGTCAATCTTTTTGGCGCGTAGGAAATCGTAGATTCCACCGAGGTGCTCTTTGACCCTTCCTCCGCCGAACTCATAGACTTTGGAGACCAGCCCGTTGAGGAAATCGCGGTCGTGGCTGACGCATATGACCGTTCCGTTGAAATCCTGCAGAGCTGCTTTGAGCACATCCTTGGATGGCATGTCGAGATGGTTGGTGGGCTCGTCGAGGATGAGCAGGTTGCAGGGTTCGAGCAGCAGACGGATCATCGCCAGACGGCTTCTTTCTCCTCCGGAGAGAACTTTGACCTTTTTCTCGCTTGCCTCGCCGCCAAACATGAATGCGCCGAGGATGTCGCGTATCCTGGTACGGATGTCGCCCACCGCCACGTAATCAATCGTATCGAAAACCGTCAGGTTCTCGTCCAGCAGCGCCGCCTGGTTCTGTGCGAAATAGCCGATCTTGACGTTATGTCCGGTCTTGAGCGTACCCATGTAGTCCAGCTGGCCCATGATACATTTGACGAGCGTGGTTTTGCCCTCTCCGTTCTTGCCGACGAACGCCACTTTTTCTCCGCGGCGGATGGTGAAGGTGACATCGTGGAAGACGTTATGGGAGCCGAAGTCCTTGCGCAGATCCTCTACAATCAGCGGGAAATCTCCGCTTCGCGGCGCAGGCGGGAAACGCAGGTTGAGGCGGCTGGTGTCCTCCAGATCCACCTCCAGACGCTCGAGTTTCTCCAACTGTTTGATGCGGGATTGTACCTGCACCGCCTTGGTGGCTTTATAGCGGAAGCGCTCGATGAAATCCTCGGTGTCCTGAATCATCTTCTGCTGGTTCAGGTAGGCTCGTACCTGTTGCTCGTGGCGCTCCTTGCGCAGCTCGACAAAACGGCTGTAGTTGACATTGTAGTCGTAGATGCGTCCGAGGGTTATCTCTATCGTGCGCGCGCAAACATTATCTATGAACGCGCGGTCATGGCTGACGAGGAGGACGGCGGAAGGGCTGGTTTTGAGGAAATCCTCGAGCCACTGAATGGATTCGATGTCCAGATGGTTGGTAGGTTCGTCGAGCAGTAGCAGGTCGGGATGTCGGAGCAGGATCTTGGCCAACTCGATACGCATTCTCCATCCGCCGGAGAACTCCGAACACTGTCTGTCAAAATCCTTGCGCTCGAATCCCAGACCGATGATGGTCCTGTCCATTTCGGCAATAAAGGCCGCTTCGCTGTTCGCTGTGTGAAGGGTTTCGCCCTTTTGAAGGTTTGAAGGGTTTACTGTCATCACTTCCTCTCGGAGCGTTCGTCCGTCGGAGTGCAGCATGACCTGCGGCAGGTATCCGATGGTCAAGTCCGCCTCGCGGCTGATGCGTCCGGCGGTAGGCTGGTACTCGCCTGCAATAAGACGGAGCAGGGTGGATTTGCCTGCGCCGTTCTTGCCCACCAGCGCAATACGTTCCTTGCGGTTGATGAGAAAAGTGATATCGTCGATCACAGGGCGCGACGAGAACTCCATACTGAGGTGCTCGATACTTAGCATGAGTGCCGGTTGTCAGTGCTTTTGGTCCAACTCTTCGTAGATGGAGTTGTTGCTGATAAACTCGGGCACCAACTGCTTCATCCTGCGTACGGTTGTGAACGTAGTAGTAGTAGTAGTAGTAGTAGTAGTAGTAGTAGCAATGAGCCTGTCCACCTTTTTGCTCACTTCGTCAAAATCGAACTCGCGCACCTTGGCAATCATGATCTTGGCATTGGAGGTCGGCAGTGTGGTCTCTTTCTGGTTGAGCAGTTCTTCGTAGAGTTTCTCGCCGGGCCGCAGTCCCGTGAACACAATGTCAATATCTTTGTTGGGCACGTATCCCGCCAGACGGATCATGTTCTTCGCCAGGTCCACAATCTTAACCGGTTTCCCCATATCGAAGACGAAAATCTCGCCTCCGTTGCCGAGTGTGCTGGCCTCCATAACGAGCGAGCAAGCCTCGGGTATGGTCATGAAATAGCGGATGATGTCGGGGTGCGTCACCGTAACGGGTCCGCCGGCAGCAATCTGTTTCTTGAAATAGGGAATGACCGAACCGTTGCTGCCCAGCACATTGCCGAAGCGTGTGGTGATGAAGCGTGTGCAATCAGGATTCTGCTTGACCAGTTTCTTGTAGAGCGACTGGACGTAAATCTCCGCAATACGCTTGCTGGCGCCCATGATATTAGTGGGGTTGACGGCCTTGTCGGTGGAGATCATGACAAAACGCTGCACGCCGTATTTGACCGCCATGTCCGCCATGTTCTTGGTTCCTTTGACGTTCGCCATGACCGCTTCGTTGGGGTAGTCCTCCATGAGCGGCACATGTTTGTATGCCGCGGCGTGATAGACCACATCTGGCCGCAACTGGCTGAAGACCTCCTCCATACGGTTGCGGTTGCGCACATCCGCGATAATGGGAATAAACCGTGCCTCCGGGTAGGCGGCCTTCATGTCCAGCGTCAGGTCGTGGAGCGGGGACTCCGCCATCTCCAGCAGGATAGTGACCTGCGGCTGGTACTGCTGTATCTGGTGCACCAACTCGCTACCGATACTTCCTGCGGCACCGCTCACGAGCACCACCTTGCCCTGAATCGTCTGACGCACATTGTCTGTGTTCAACTCTATTTGCGGGCGCTCCAACAGATCCTCAATCTGGATGGACTCGATACGTCCGATACGCTGCGAGGCCATCTGGTCGGTGTCGTGGAACTGGGTGAAATAGGGTGTAGTCAGAATATGGATATTGTGGTCGATGAAAATCTGCAAATCCTTGGCGGGATTGAGTTCGCGCATCTTGATAGGAGAAACAATAATACGTTGAATACCTTTCTTCTCCATCCACGCAAACAGTTTGTCGTCCAGTGTGTGTACCTTCATTCCTACCAAATCATAATTGGAACTTTGACCTTTATCCGCAATGAATCCTACCGGTCTGTAGGGTGTGTTGCCAGCGGAGCGGAGCATTTTGGCGATAGCCACTCCGGCAACCTGCGTGCCGTAAATCATCACACGCGGGCTTCCCTGACCATATTGGGAGACATACTCGCCCAGTGTCTTGACGGATACACGCAGCACGAAAAGCAGGATGAACGCAACCGGCACGTAAATGACAATCAGTGTGTTGAGTATAGGGTGAGAGCCTGTCGTCCACTGGAAAATCACGTTGATAGCCACCAATATGAAACCTGCGGACAGATTGGATAGCAACACCTTGATGGTGTCGATAAATGTGGAATAACGCAGAATGCCGCTGTAGGTATGGAACATCCAGAACATAATCAGCTGTATGCCGAGAATACCCAGACACTGCCCCCAAAGCGGCCAAGTGTCAGGACCGATTTCCTTGTATTCGAAAATACCTTTGCCAATGAGAGCGCTTATCCAGAATGCGATGAGGCAAAGCAGCAGATCAAGCAGCAAGACGCACCATCTGGGAATATAGTTGATGGCAGGTACATGTGAGAAGATGTCGGATTTTCTTAACTCGTTTAATTTCTTTTTCATAATAGTATGAATTTACCAATATAATTGCCGGTATAACTCTCCCGGCATTTAGCGATTTGTTCGGGTGTTCCTTCGCAGACGATGTATCCTCCCTGGTTACCCCCTTCCGGTCCGAGGTCGATCACATGGTCTGCTGCGAGAATGACGGCGGGGTTATGCTCGATAATAATGACCGTGTGCCCGTTGCTGACAAGCCGGTTGAGCGCCTTGAGCAGCACATCTACATCCTTGTGGTGCAAGCCGGTAGTGGGTTCGTCGAATACGAAAATGGTAGGCTGGCTGTTCTCCTGTGCGAGGAAGGATGCCAGTTTGACGCGCTGACTCTCGCCTCCGGACAGCGTGCTGCTGCTCTGCCCCAACTGGATATATCCGATACCCACCTCCTGCAGCGGCTTCAGCCGGCTTACAATCTTCTTGCAGTCCGGGTCTTGCTCAAAGAACTCCACCGCCTGATTGACGGTCATGCAGAGGATGTCATAGATTGATTTGTCGCGGTAGTGTACGTCCAGTATATCCTGTTTGAACCGCTTGCCGTGGCATTGTTCGCACCCCAGCACGATGTCCGCCATGAACTGCATCTCGATAGTGATGGTACCTTCTCCCTGGCACTGTTCGCAGCGGCCTCCGGGGGTGTTGAACGAGAAATGGGCGGCAGTCAATCCCAGCTGTTTGGCGAGCGGCTGTTCGGCAAACAGCCGGCGTATCTCGTCGTACGCCTTGAGATAGGTGACAGCATTGCTGCGCGTGCTGCGGCTCAGCGGGTTTTGGTCCACAAACTCGATGTCTTTCGCCAGATGCATGCTGCCGCGCAGGTGTCCGTAGTCGCCGGTGTGCTCGGCGAAAACGCCTCCGTAGTGTTTCTTGAGTGCAGGATAGAGCACGCGGCTCACCAGACTTGATTTGCCGCTGCCGCTCACGCCGGTCACTACGGTCATCACATTCAGCGGAAAACGAACTGTCAGGTTCTTGAGGTTGTTCTCGCACGCGCCCTCAATCTCGATATAGTTGCTCCATTTGCGCCGCTTTGCGGGTATCTGGTAGCGGAACAGGTCGTTGCGCGGCTTGCCCTCGTAAACCACTTCTCCTCCATGGCGTCCGGCTGCCGGACCTATCTCAATGATGCGGTCGGCCGCGGCGATGATGTCCTCGTCGTGCTCCACCACCACGATCGTGTTGCCCAGATCGCGCAACTGGCGCAGCACATGTATCAGCCGCTCTGTGTCCCGCGGGTGCAGACCGATAGAGGGCTCGTCCAGCACGTAGAGCGAGCCTACCAGACTGCTGCCCAATGACTTGGCCAGATTGATGCGCTGGCTCTCGCCTCCGGATAGCGTGTTGCTCATACGGTTGAGCGTCAGATAACCCAGCCCCACGTCCTGCATGAACTGCAGCCGGTTCCTGATCTCATGCAGAAGCGTCTCGGCCGTCTGTTTCTCTGTATCGCTCAGCCGGATATGCCCGAACCACTCCGCCAGCTCGACAACAGACATGGAGCAAAGCTGCTGAATGGTCTTGCCGCTCACCTGCACGTATGCCGCCTCTTTCCTGAGCCGCATGCCCGCACACACAGGACAGGTTGTCCTGCCGCGGTAGCGGGCCAGCATGACGCGGTATTGGATCTTGCTGTATTGTTTGTCTTCCAGCATATGGAAGAAAGCGTCCAGGCCTTGGAAATATCCGTTGCCTGTCCATATCAGGTGCTTCTGTTCGGGCGTGAGGGCGTAGAACGGCGTGTGGATGGGAAAACCGAACTTGTCTGCATTATACACCAATGCATCTTTCCACATGCTCATTTTCTCGCCGTGCCAGCAAGCTATAGCTTCCTCATAGACGGACTTGGATTTGTCGGGTACAACCAGATCGGGGTCAATGCCCACCACTTGGCCTGAGCCCTTGCATTCGGGACATGCGCCTATCGGGTTGTTGAAATCAAAGAGGTGCTCGCTCGGCTCAACGAACTTGATACCGTCCATCTCAAACCGTTCGGAGAACACCTTCGTCCCCGGTACATCGTCCTTCGTACTTCGTACATAGACTTGGCATTCGCCTTTCCCCTCAAAATAGGCGGTCTGCACGCTGTCGGCAAAGCGGTTGCTGGTGCTTTGCTCGTGGTCCACCACAATGCGGTCCACCAGCAGGTATGCCTCGTGCCCCTTGATTTGCTTCCATGTATCGGCATCCAGCCGCACCGTGTCTCCGTCCACCATCATCCGGCTGAACCCTTGTCCCTGCCATATGGCCAGCTGCTCCCGTATCGTCCTCTCGCCGTCCGGCACAACGGGACTCAGCAGATACAGCCTGGTGCCCACAGGCAGCGATTCCATGTATTCCACTACGTCGCGGATGGTGTTGCGCCGCACTTCTTCGCCGCTCACGGGTGAGAGCGTGTGACCTGCGCGCGCGAACAATAGTTTCATGTAGTCGTATATCTCCGTGGTGGTGCCTACGGTGGAACGCGGGTTGCGGCTGCTCACTTTCTGCTGGATGGCTATCGCGGGAGGGATTCCTTCTATTTTCTCCACTTCGGGCTTCTGCATGCGCCCCATAAACTGCCGCGCATAGGCACTCAGGCTCTCTACATACCGCCGCTGTCCCTCGGCATACAGGGTATCGAACGCCAGCGAACTTTTGCCGCTGCCGCTCACTCCCGTTACCACTATCAGTTGGTTGCGCGGTATATCCACCGATACATGTTTCAGGTTATGAGTATCGGCTCCCTCAATATGGATGAATTCGTCTGTCACTTTATACTTTCGCCATTCGCCCTTCGCCTTCATCACTTTCTCTTGGCTTCTTCGCCTTGCTCCAACAGTCGCTGCAGGGTGGCACGTGTGCTCGCCAGCGTGGTATCCATCTGCTCTTGGGTCAGTTGCGGCACGCGTATAGGTGTGCCTGTTACGATCTTGTCGGGGTTGACGATATGGTCTTTGTTGGCATCGTAGAGATATACCCAGAACTGCTTGTCGCCGTAATAGCGGAATGCCATCCATGCCAGACGGCTGTGCCGGTGCATGCGCTCGGTGGTAATCAGTTTGTCATACACAATCTCCTCGGCAACGGCAGGAGCGTCTGCCTCAACGGCGGTAGCCGGTTCTTCAGCCACCACTACCACTTCGGTCTGGACGGGCTGCGGGTTGCGGAGCGAATCCAGCCAGTTGCCGATCTGGTGACGCAGGAAGAAATAGCCTATCAGCAGCAACAGCAGCAGGATAACCACGCAAATCAGTGTGTCGCGCAGGAAATGGTTTTTCTTTTTCTTCTCCTCGCTCTTGGGGGCTTCCGGTGCTTCAGGCGTTTCCGGTGCTTGGGGTGCTTCAGGCGCTTCCTGTGATTGGGGTTGCTCCGCAGGTGCCGCTGTCTCCGGCTCAGCCGGTTTTACCGCTTCTGCCTGTTCGGCCTGCTCCGCCTGCTTGGCGGCGGACTGCTTCCGCGCTTTGGGCTTCTCCGCTTTCAGCTCCACTGTTTCAGCCTGCGGCTCAACCGCTTTGGCGGCAGCTTCTTTGCGGCGTCTGTTTTTCTTGGGCTTCTCTTCCTCTTCCGGCGACTGACCCAGGTCTGCCAGAATACCTACAATCTCATCGGCTTGTGCTCCGAGTTTCTCTAACGGATTGGTCTCATCCGTTACCGTTTTTGCATTTTTCTTTTTCATTGGTGTATTGTGTTCAATCAGTTCTTTTACTCCGGCTTCGGGGGAGAAAACAATTTTCTCGTACCCTTTGATGGTGATGCGCTCACCTGTGTTGACGTTCATGCTCTCACGCGGTGCCATGTTTTGCAAACGGAATGTGCCTATACCGTTCACTTTCACTTGTCTGTCCTGTTTCAGACCCTCTATGATCTGTTCATTCAGAGCGTCAAGAAACCGTTTTGCCTCTTGCTCTTTGCTGCCTGCACGGGCGGCCAGAGCCCTGCGCAACTCGCTTTTACCCAGTTTGTTATCCGACATGGCTTATTGTTTGTTTAGTTCGTTTTTCAGGTGCACCACAGGCTTGAATGCCAGCTGGTTCTTGGCGGGTATCACCGAACGTTCGCCCGTACGCGGATGCACGATGGCGCGTTCTTTCCGCTCTCTGATTTCCAGAGTGCCCAGCCCCGGCAGTTGAACGGCTTTGCCGTCCGTCAGCGTCTCGCGGATGATGGCGTTGTGGGTGGAAAGCAGGTGCGCTACCTGCTTCTTGGGGATGCCGGTGGTCTCAGCAATCCGGTTGATGAGGTCTTTGGTCAGCATATGGTTCCGTATAAATCAAATTCTTCTGCTTTGTCTATCCGCACATCAGCAAAGTCGCCGATCTGAATGCTGGCGGCTGACGGCTGACGGCTGATCAGCACTTCGCAATCCACTTCGGGGCTGTCATATTGGGTTCTCCCTATATAATAACCGTCCTCCTCGCGGTCGATGATCACACGCTGGATTGTGCCCTCTTTTTGTGCCATCAGTTCGCCGCTTATCTGCTGCTGGATAGCCATCAGTTCGCTGAGGCGCGCTTCTTTCACTTCCTGCGGAATATCGTCCTTGTAGTGGCGGTTGGCGTAGGTGCCTTCTTCGTCCGAATAGGCAAATGCTCCCATGCGGTCGAAACGCATCTCTCTCACCCACGCTTTCATTTCCTCGAAATCTTCTTCGGTCTCCCCGGGATGACCTGTCATCAGCGTCGTGCGGATACAGATGCCCGGGACTTGCTCCCTGATTCTCCTGATCAGCGCGTCTTGTTCGGCACGCGTGATATGCCTCCGCATCAGTCCTAACATATGGTCGGTGCAGTGCTGCAGGGCGATATCCAGATATTTGCATACATTCGGATGTCGTGCCATCACGTCCAGCAGTCCCTCCGGAAAATCGGTCGGGTAGGCGTAATGCAGCCTGATCCATTCTACTCCCTCTATCTGCGCCATCTCGTCAATCAGTTCCGGCAGCAGATGTCTTCCCTGATGGCTGACGGCTGACGGCTGACGGCTTAAATCAACCCCGTAGCTGCTCAGGTCCTGTGCAATCACGTTCAGTTCCTTCACGCCCTGGCTCACCAGCCATCTCACCTCATCCAGAATCTCCTCTTTCGGCCGGCTTGTATGCCGTCCTGCTATCAGAGGTATGGCGCAGTATGAACAGAACCGGTCGCAGCCCTCCGAGATCTTCAGATATGCATAATGCCTCGGGGTGGTCAGATGCCGCTCAAATCCGGGACAACTAATGGCTGATGGCTGATGGCTGGGAGCCAAGGAATCAACGATTCCGCCAAAATCAAATTTACCGTAGTATTCATCCACCTCCGGTATTTCTGTTTCCAGCTCAGCACGGTATCGTTCGCTCAGACAGCCCATTACAATCAGTTTCCGCAACTGGTGTTTTTTCTTCCTCTCCGCCATCTGCAGAATCATGTTGATGCTCTCCTCTTTGGCGTCGCCGATGAATCCGCAGGTGTTGATGACGCAAATCTCGCCTTGCGGTTTCTCGGCGTCATGCACACACCGCCATCCCGCCGTCTCCAGCTGCCGCATCACACGCTCTGTATCCACTAAGTTCTTCGAGCACCCGAGCGTTATGAAATCTATCTCTCCTTTTTTCACGTATGTAACTCAGTCTTTATTCTGTCAGTGAATGAAATGAACGGTCTTTATTCTGTCAGCGGAGCGGTCTAATTCCCAAGGTCGCAGTGGAACTTGATTCGCACAAGCCGCACGTGTATCTCGTCGTAGTAGTCTTCGCCTAACTCCTCCATGGCAATCTTGATATTGTCGTTCTCGGCATTCTTGAAATACTCGTATATCTCCTCTTCCTCGTCCGGGTCCAGCACCTCACGGATGAAATAGTTGATGTTTATCTTTGTCCCGCTGAATACGATTGCTTCCAGTTCGTCCAGCATCTCCTCCATCGACATGCCGTTGCTCTCTGCCAGGTCGTCCAGATCCACACGGCGGTCGATAGCCTGGATGATCTGTTTCTTGCGGGTGGATTTCTTGGCTACGGTACGTATCCGCAGGTCTTCCGGACGGATGATCTCGTTCTCCTCCACGTATTCCCTGATTACGCGCAGGAACTCGTCGCCGTAGCGTTTGGCTTTCGCCACGCCTACGCCGGGGATGGTCAGCATCTCCTCCATCGTGATAGGATAGGTGGTGGCCATGGCTTCCAGACTCGGATCCTGGAAGATTACAAACGGCGGCACGTCGTTCTTCTTGGCGGTCTTGCGGCGGATGTCCTTCAGAATGGAGAACAGCACTTCGTCGGCGGCGGCACAGGTGGCGCCTGCGCCTTCCATGATCTCTTCTTCCTCGTCATGAACCTCTATCGGCACTTCGAATTTGCCGGGCTTGCGGATGAATTTCTTGCCTTCCGTCGTCAGCTTCAGGTCGCCGTAGGAATCCACATCTTTCTTCAGCATGCCTGTCAGCAATGCCTGACGGATGATGGCGTGAAGGGTGCTCTCTTCCTCGTCGCTGGCGGCACCGAAGTTCTCCAGCTCGTCGTGGCGGTAGCTGGCCACCTCGGCGGTGCGGTTGCCGTGCAATATGTCCACGATATGTTCCGCGTTCTGCTTTTCGCTCACCTGCTGGATGGTCTCCAGTGCCAGTTGCAGCAACTCGCTGGCGTCCACTTGCTTATATACCTTGCGGCAGTTGTCGCAGTTGCCGCAGTTGTCCTCCTCATATTCCTCGCCGAAATAGTGCAACAGCAGTTTGCGGCGGCAGATAGTGCTCTCCGCATAACTCTGGGTCTCGAACAGCAACTGGTTGCCGATACCTATCTCTTTGGGCGTTTTGCCTTGCTGGAAACGGCGCAGACGCTCTATGTCGTCCGGCGAGTAATAGCATAAGCAATGACCTTCGCCGCCGTCGCGTCCTGCGCGTCCTGTCTCCTGATAGTATCCCTCCAGGCTCTTCGGAATGTCGTAGTGCACTACGAAACGCACATCCGGCTTGTCTATTCCCATACCGAAAGCGATAGTGGCTACAATCACTTGTATCTCCTCCATCAGAAACGCGTCCTGCGTGGCACTGCGCGTCGGGGCGTCCATGCCCGCATGATACGCACGCGCGCTGATGCCGTTCACTTGCAGCACCTGGGCCAGATCCTCCACCTCCTTGCGGGCAAGACAGTACACAATACCCGATTTGCCTTCCATACTGCGGATGAAACGCACCAGATTCTTGACCACGTCCTCGGTCTTCGGACGTACTTCGTAATACAGGTTCGGACGGTTGAAACTGCTCTTGAACACCGTGGCGTCCAGCATTCCCAGGTTCTTCTGGATGTCTTTCTGCACTTTCGGAGTGGCGGTGGCGGTCAAAGCGATGATCGGGGCTTTGCCGATGCGCTGAACCATGCTCCTGATCTGGCTGTACTCCGGACGGAAATCATGACCCCATTCCGAGATACAGTGTGCCTCGTCCACGGCATAGAAACTGATTTTCACACCTTTCAGAAAATCCACATTCTCTGCCTTTTGCAGACTTTCGGGAGCTAAATAGAGAAGCTTGGTCTTCCCGCTTAATACGTCATCCTTCACGGCGTTGATCTCGCCGCGGCTCAGACTGGAATTGATGAAATGCGCGACTCCTTCTTCTTCCGAATAGTTGCGCATCGCATCCACCTGGTTTTTCATGAGGGCGATCAGAGGAGAGATGACGATGGCTACGCCGTCCATCACTAATGAGGGCAACTGATAACAAAGGCTCTTGCCGCCGCCGGTGGGCATCAATACAAAGGTGTCATTCCCTTCCATCACATTGCGGATGATGGCTTCCTGATTGCCTTTGAACGTGTCAAAACCGAAATAGGTTTGCAGCGCCTGGACTAATTGCTCATGTGTAACTTCCATAAATTGTTTGTCCTTATGTTAGTTGTGATTTCTGATAGTTTGTCGTTCTGTCGCCATGTCGTCATGTCATTATGTCGCCATGTTGTCATGTCATTATGTCGCCATGTCGTCATGTCGTTCTGACGATATGCCAATCTTTCTATTCGTCAGTCCATGTCTGAGGGTGGTCTTCTTTCCTCCTATGGGGTCCCCGGCGCAAACCGAAGCCTTTGGCTGTTTGCGGTGGGGAGAGCGGAGGCATCGGTCGCCCTAATGACCGCCACGCGGTCAGTCCATGCGACCCGATTGCCGAACGCGAGTGCAAAAGTAGTAAAAATATTTCATATATGCAAGCGTACGCGCATTTTTTTTTGTTTTTCCTTCAGTTTTTATGAATCCGCTTGCCTCATACCCCATCGTCGGTTGGCTGGTAGTGAGTGGTTTGTGTAAAAACGTACATTCTGTAAACTGTTGATTTTAAGGTGTTTCCTGCAAGCTTATCGGGGGCGTTTCGGAGTAATATCGGAAGCGCATCGGAGGCAAGTCGGGGGGGGCGGCTGAGGTTTAGCCTCCTGCGTACCTATGAATAGGATATGTCTTTAATTCCGATTTTCTGCTCCATTAACTGCTATATATGTGTAAAAATTGACGTAGTATGTGTAAATTCTGGCGATTTTATGGCTTTTCTGTCGAAAAAATCAAAAAAAATGTTCCTGCCTCTTGCTTATGTCGTAAAAATGTAGTAATTTTGCGTCCGATTTTAACCAACAAACCATGCAAAAACGTAATTTATCGTTTGCTCAACTCTTTAATCTGAGCTTTGGCTTCTTCGGCGTGCAGATTGCTTACGCCCTGCAAAGCGCCAATATCTCCCGTATCTTCGCTACTCTGGGCGCTGACCCGCACCAATTATCCTTCTTCTGGGTCTTGCCCCCATTGATGGGTATGATTGTGCAACCGCTTATCGGTAAGTATTCCGATAAGACATGGACGCGCCTCGGCAGACGCAAACCCTATCTGCTCGTTGGTGCGCTCATAGCCGTGGCGGTGATGCTTCTCCTGCCTAATGCAGGTGACTTCTCTTTCTCTCAAGGCGTCTTCCTCGGACTGAACGCCGCCATGTGGTTCGGACTATTCAGCCTTATGTTCCTCGATACCTCTATTAATGTCGCTATGCAGCCGTTCAAGATGATGGTTGGAGATATGGTCAACGAGGAGCAGAAAGGACTTGCATATTCTATCCAATCTTTCCTCTGCAACGCGGGTTCTTTAGTGGGATATGTATTCCCCTACTTCTTCGCTTGGATTGGGGTTAGCAATCTTGCTCCCGAAGGCATTATTCCCGATGCAGTGAAGTGGAGCTTCTATATCGGGGCTGCTATCCTCATCGTTTGTGTACTCTACACCTTCTTTGCTGTCAAAGAGTTACCGCCCGATGAATATAACGCCTTCCACAATATCGACCCGAATGCCAGGAAGGAAAAAGACCCGTCCTTCATTGAACTGCTACGCACCGCACCAAGCACCTTCTGGACGGTTGGTCTCGTACAGTTCTTCTGCTGGGCTGCCTTCCTCTATATGTGGAATTACTCCAACGGTTCTATCGCCTCGCAATGCTTTGGCTGGGACGGCGGCAGCACCGCAGTAGCAGAGTTCCAGGATGCAGGTGCGTGGGTCGGCATATGTTTTATGGTGCAAGCCATCGGTTCTCTCCTGTGGGCTGCTATTCTCGCACCATTGGAGAAAGCGTTTGGCAACAAGGGCGCTTACGCCATCTCACTCATTGTGGGTGCATTGGGATTCATATCCATGTTCTGGGTTACCAACCAATATACCCTCCTCGTTTCCTACTTCTTCGTTGGTGCTGCTTGGGCGGCTATGCTGGCGCTGCCGTTCACTATCTTCACCAACTCACTCAAAGGCGGAAATGTGGGCTACTACCTCGGATTGTTCAACTGCACGATCTGCATCCCGCAGATTGTCGCAGCCCTCTGTGGAGGATTACTCCTTAAATACGTATGCGCAGACGTACAAGCGGGAATGTTAGTCGTAGCCGGTGCCCTCCTCATCCTCGGTGCCGCCGCCGTCTTCCTTATCCGCGAGAAAGAATAGTATCGGCCACCGCATCGTGCATTGAACCGCATCGTGCATTGAACCGCATCGTGCATTGAACCGCATCGTGCATTGATGCACGATAAAAACGATAACAACAAACAAATTAACTAAATAATCTATTATGAAAAACAAATCTACAATTCTAATCATGGCCTTGGCCATAATGGCAGCCTTTACGGGCTGTAAAAAGAATGAGATTGACATTGAAAATGAACTGAAGGAGCTCTCGGAAGAAACTTTCCAGAGCCTCGAGTATTGCAGCCATGTGGATGTGAATGGCTACAATATGGATGTCATTCAATTACATTTTAATCATGCAGACAATACGGTAGAGAAAACATCCTTCTCGTTTGGTGATGGTATTCCTGTTGTGAATGAAACGAAGACCTATTCGCTTGTGTGGGGGGATTTTACGAGTTCTATGTTAGGCAGAAATGCGCGTCTGGTCGCAGGTGAGGATGTGTTGCATCTGATATATCTGAATAATATCTTTACGCTTTCGGATACGGTCAAACTGACGGAGATGGATGCGCTCGCAGACATCGCTTCTTCCGTTTCTGCGAATATCGCGAACTCGGACTGGGCTGCTTATGACCCTGTTTACGTGATGCAAGACCATTGGACTATGGATACTACTTGGTATGAGACCCACCGTCAGGGAAAGAAGATCATCGTCGATACCATCACCGGACGCTTCAAACATGAGGAGCAAATCCCGGTTGGTATTGCTTCCCAGAAGATTGCGTATCTCCGCTTCTATAACGATGCTTCGAATAGAAAGACCTTGGCTTGGTCCAATGGTGAGCAGGTGAATGTAGTCACCCCCGATACCTCGATCTTGCCGCAAATGCAGGACGCTACCAAGAATGATACGATAATCACCTTCTCGATTGAAGAAAAACCGGCTACCCGCGTCTTCGCGGACACGGCTAACCATTGGAGCCTCGCAAAAGTCAAAGATGGCTCGTTTGATGTGATCTTCAAGCACAACGATGGCAGCGAGGATGAAACGCTGCAAATATCCGCTTATACGGATAGTACTTTTACGCTCAATAGTGCGATTTATCATAACCTGAAAAAATAATACTGTATGAAAAACAATATATTCAATCTTCGCGCCCTGCTGATGGCTTGTTTCCTGTTTGTAGGACTATCAGCATTTGCACAAGTAGCTGTCAATGGTACGGTTACCGATGCGGCTAACGGAGAACCCATTATTGGAGCCTCCGTACTCGAAATAGGCACCACAAATGGTACTATTACCGATTTTGATGGTAACTTCTCGCTGAATGTGAAAGCCGGGGCACAACTCTCAATCTCTTATATGGGCTATAAAACCCAGGAATTGGCGGCTGCACCGAATATGAGCGTCCGTCTGGGCGAAGACTCAGAGCTTCTGGAAGAAGTAGTAGTAGTCGGTTATGGTGTGGTGAAGAAAGGTGATGCCACAGGTTCCGTAACTGCTATCAAACCCGATGACATGAACAAGGGTCTTACAACCAATGCCCAGGATATGATCCAAGGCAAGATTGCCGGTGTGAATGTCGTGGCTGCTGATGGTACCCCGGGTGGTGCCGGATCGATCACAATCCGTGGTGGCGCATCGCTGAATGCCTCCAACAGCCCGCTCATCGTTATAGATGGTCTCGCAATGGATGAGAATGGTATCCAGGGCGTCTCGAACCCCCTCTCCATGGTCAATCCGAATGATATCGAAAGTTTTACCGTACTGAAGGACGCTTCGGCTACTGCCATCTACGGTAGTCGTGCTTCCAACGGTGTCATCATCATTACTACCAAGAAAGGTGCAAAAGGCAGCAAACCCAAAGTAAGTTACGCGGGTAACTTGTCTATCGGTACATTGACCAATCGGACGCAAGTGCTTACTGCTGACCAACTTCGCGGATATGCTACAGCCTTAGGTCACAACGAAGAAAAGACGAATACATTAGGTACTGCAAGCACGGATTGGCAGGATCAGATCTACCGCACCACCGTCTCTACTGACCATAACATCTCTGTCATGGGTGGTGTGAAGAATAATATCGTGGACATGCCGTATCGTGCTTCGGTGGGCTATACACTGCAAAACGGTGCAATCAAGACCTCACAAATGCAGCGTGTGACCGCCTCTCTCAATCTCAGCCCCTCGTTCCTGGATAACCATCTGGCATTCAATATCAATACCAAGGGGATGTATATCTACAACCGCTATCCTGCTTCCGTCGTAGGAGCCGCTCTTTCCATGGATCCGACGATGCCGGTGAAAGGTCAGGCGATGAACGCCAAAGGAGATGTACTGGTGCCTCAAAACGTGCTCGATAACTGGTTTGACGGATACTACCAGCGTATTGTTACTCCTTCCGGATACAACGATGATGCATGGCCTTATACGACGAATGCACAGACAACCGGTAACCCCGCTGCTGCTTTGGCGCACAAGGATGACCGCGCGAACGCTGGCTCCTTCGTGGGAAATATTGAGGCGGACTACAAGATACACGGTCTCGAAGACCTGCATATTCATGCGAACTTCGGCGCAGATTATTCCTATGGTAAGCAGAAAACAATATTGCCCGTTTATAGTTATGACAACCACTATTTCGGATGGAATGGCTGGAGCGATATGAGCAAGTATAACCTCCAGTTCTCCGCATATGCCCAATACGGACACGACTGGGAGGAAGCTAACCAGCATTTTGATGTGATGGTCGGTTATGAAAACCAGTATTTCTATCGCAAGACGCAGAGCGATGGTTCCGGTTTTTACCAGACCACGAACAAGGATGCCACGCTGGCGGGCACGCCCTATAACAGATATAGTTCAATATATATCACGGATAATGCCCTTCAGTCTGTCTATGGTCGTGTTAACTGGAACGGTTGGGACCAGCTCCTTGTCACCGCTACCTTCCGTGCAGATGCATCATCCCGCTTCGCGAAATATAATTCCAAAGGAGAGAATGCGCGTTGGGGACTCTTCCCCTCTGTTGCTCTCGGATGGAAAATCAAAGAGACCTTCCTGAAGGAGGTGAATGCCATCAACGATTTGAAACTTCGCGTCGGTTACGGTATCACAGGTCAGCAGAACTTGGGTGTTGACTATTATTACCTGCCTACCTACACCACAGCTCAAGACCATGCTTATTATCCTGTTTTGGATGGAGGCGAAAGCAATCCTTTGTACGCAGGTAAAGATGCCAATGGTAACGCGGTCTATTACACCAGCCGCCCGGGCGTCTATAATACCGACCTGACGTGGGAGAAAACATTTACCAGCAACGTGGGTATTGACTTTGCGTTCCTCAACAACCGTATCAATGGTAATATCGACTACTATCATCGTCGTACCAAAGACCTTTTGAGTACCGTCAATGTCTCTGCCGGTTCTAACTTCAAGAACCAGATGCTCGGTAACATCGGTAGCCTCTATAACCAAGGTATAGAGTTCGCTATCAATGCGGTGCTTATTGACAGAAAGAATTTTAAGTGGGACTTGGGATACAACGTGGCTTGGAACCAGAACAAGATTACCCAATTGTTGTCGGACGATCCTGACTACTTCGTGCCGACAGGCGGTATCAGTTCGGGTACGGGAAATACCATCCAGGCTCATAAAGTAGGCGAAGCCGCATACTCCTTCCTCGTTTATGAGACGAAGACTATGACCGATGAAGACGGTGTGACGCGTCATTATTTCGTGGACCGCAATAAGGATGGACAAATCAACGATAACGATAAGTATATCTACCACAACCCGGCTGCTCCTGTTACAATGGGCTTCCAGACCAAGTTCCAGTTCTACGGCTTTGACTTGGGTATCACGCTCCGTGCAAACATCGGAAACTATGTCTATAACGACGTGCTGGCAGGCAACTTACAATGGGTAGAAGCGGATAAGGTGTACCAGAATCAGAATGGCGGTTACCACTCTGTATTGTCCTCTGCGTTCAGTTGCTATTACGGAGACAATATGCGTAGCGATGACATCCGTACATACGTATGGAACGATGCAACCCAAGCTTACGAAGTGGGGCTGGATTCCAAGGGTGCATTGGTTAAGAACTCCAACTGGTACGCTTCCGACTTCTTTGTGGAGAAAGCTTCCTTCCTCCGTATTGATAATATCACCCTCGGATACAGTTTCAACAAGACGGTACAGGGACGTGCTTATATCACCGTTTCGAACCCGTGCGTGTTCTCTTCCTACAAGGGACTTGACCCGGAGGTGGCAGGCGGTATTGACAATAATATCTATCCGCGTAGTATGACCACGGTGATGGGTATCAGCCTCCAATTCTAATAAGAGGATTAACAGGATTAAGAAAACTTAAAAATTCAATAGCGTTATGAAATACACAAAAATATTCTTTGCTGCCTTATTAGGTATAGGAATGACAGCCTGTTCGCTTGACAGGACTCCGCTGGATCCTAACACGGACACGAATTTTAATAAAGATGCAGTGTTCGCTAAATGCTATGCTACTTTTGGCGTTACCGGGCAGATAGGTCCGGATGGTAACGGAGATGTGGATGGTATTGACGAGGGTACATCTTCTTTCTATCGTATGTTCTGGGAATTGAATGAGTTCTGCACGGACGAAGGTTGGTGGATATGGAACGATGTGGGATTGGCGGATATTCGTACCCTGACGTGGAGTTCCAGCAACGACTTGGTATATGGCTTGTACTCGCGCCTGAACTTCGACATCACGCTCTGCAATTCGTTCTTGGATAAGACGACCGAATATACGGACGACGAGACCTTGGCGCAACGCGCGGAAGTGCGTATGCTGCGGGCGATTAATTTCTACTACCTGTTGGATATGTTCTATACCGTGCCGTTCTCTCTGACCGTTTCGCCCAACAAACCGATGCCTATTACACGACCGGAGTTGTTCACATGGCTGGAGACGGAATGTAAGGAATTGGAATCCGACCCGTATATCATCCAAGCTGGACAGAGAACCAACAAATACCGTGTCGATCAGGCTTGCGCGTGGTTCCTTCTCATGCGTCTGTACCTCAACGCAGAGGTATATAATGAGTCCTCGCTCGGAAAAAGAGACGGTGAACCGCGCTATGCAGATGCCAAGAAGTATGCGAAGTTCTTGATAGATAGCTCATATCAACTGCATGGCTTTGATAAGGCAACTGAGCAGGCTATCGACTTGGCGAAAGAGCGTACCGCAGACCATGTCTATTACTCGGCTTACCAGCAACTGTTTATGGGTGATAATGACAATAACGGTGCACAGGATGAGGCAATCTTCATGATTTATCAGGATGCCATCCATTCCCAGAACTGGGGAGGCTCACGCTTCCTCGTCAGCGCAATGCGCGACGCGAACTATGTGCCCTTCGGTTCGTCGGATACTTGGTCGTGCTTCCGTTCTTCGCCTGAATTCGTATATTACTGGGTGGACCAGTCTAAAGCATCCACCATTTCTCTGAACGAGTATCAGATGCCTGTCGCTTTGGGAGACGACCGCGCTATCATGGCATCCAAGACAACCGCCGGAAAGAAGATGTCGTTGACCGGCAATGAGGCTGCCGATTTTTATGCTTCTTGGTCGGTACTTAAGTTTACGGGAGTATATTCTACCTCCGAAACGACTACTCTGAAGGATGTCAACGGGAATGACTCGATCGTAGAAGCCCCGTGGACATGGGCATCGCCCGTGGGCGAACCGAAATGGCCCGATACCGATATACCCTTGTTCCGTCTCGCAGAGGCGTATCTGACTTATGCCGAGGCTTGTATCCGTACCGGCGAACCGGCTCTCGCTGTAAAGTATATAAACCACTTGCGCCGCCGTGCCAATGCACCGGAGGTTACTACCTTGGACGATAACGCATTATTGACCGAATGGGCGAAAGAGTTCTGGTGCGAAGGTCGCCGTCGTACCGACCTGATCCGATTCGGGCAATTTGCAGGTGCCTTCTCAACCAAGACTTGGGAAGGACATAAGGCGGGTAAGGATGCCAAATACAACGTATATCCTATCCCTGCCAAGGATGTCACTGCCAATGAAAACTTAAAAGGTCTCAACGAAGAAATAGGTTACTAATATAATCAACAATTAGTTTCACCAAATTTATTAACCAATTTAATTAACAAAATTTATTATGAAAAAACTATTCGCTTTTGTAGCAGTCGCTCTCTTTAGCGTTGCTACGTTCGCAAGCCGTGAGGTGGTTCCTTCGGATGACGATTTGGCATCGTATGCAACCAAGACCTACACGATGTGTATCTACAACGACGGCGTGTGCAACGGTATCGTCCTCAATGGTACCTATGCAGATTGGCCTAATGCAACCGATCACGCTACTCTGCTTGACTTCGAAGAAGTAGCAGGTTTCGCAGGCTGGTATGTTGTTTCGTGGGACGATGAAACGGACCCCGCTGCTGATGGTGGCGTACAGGCTAAACCGATTCAATTGGATGGTAGCGGTCTGTTCAACTGGGATTACCAACTTGGCCCGGATGCAGAGCTGATTCGTGGTACTGCAAGTTTGGAGTCCTCTAAAAATGGTACAGAGGTGGATATCAAGAACATCGGTGCAGGTATCGTTGTAATTGACGTAAAGAGCTGGAAGAACGATCCTTGTACCGCTGTTTATCATGTGTACAATGTAGCACTCGTTTCGCCCGATTGCAACGACGAAGACTTTATCGTTCCTGCTATCTCCGGTGGCTTCAACGGCTGGGCACAAGAGGCTATGACTATGAATGAGCGGAAGACCGCTGAGCGTCAGAATGCCGACCTCCCGGGTGCTGTATTTGAAATCAGCTTCAAGGCAGCTGAAGGTTCTGAGTTCAAATTCCGTTCCGCAGCAGAGTGGGGTAAAGACTGGAGCAATGAGCTTAAAGAGTATGACGCCGAAGAGGACGCATGGGGTGCATTCAACGGTGGCGCAAACTTGGTACTTGGAGAAGAAACCAACATCGAGTACGACCTTGGCGATCCTGAGAAGTATTCCTGGACCAACTGCGAGAAACCCGAAGAAATTGAGGAGAAAGAGTTTGACTACGCTATTACCGTAACTAACGCTCCGGTTTGCGGCGAGGCTGTTTTGGCTATCGTAGGTGGTTTCGCTGCTTGCAACTGGACCGTTGCTGCTGCAGTGGAAGTAACTGACGGCGCAGCTACCATTCACGCTAATAACACCGATGAGTTCAAGTTCCTGGATAAGTCCACTGGCGACTGGAGCAACGAGGTACAAGGCTTTGCTCAAACAACCTTCTACGCTGCTGACTTGGCAGACGGTGCAGAGGATGGTAAGATCGCCATTGATCTGGATGGTACATACTTCGCAGCATGCGCTCCGGAGGAGGCTATCGAGAATGTTGTTCTGACCGAGAAGGCTCAGAAAGTCGTTGTTGACGGTGTTCTCTACATCGTTCGCGACAACAAGATGTTCAACCTCCAGGGTGCTCAAGTACGCTAAAAACCATATTGTACCTTTAAGCATTAAAACGGAGATAGACGATAAATCACCGTAATTAATGTAAAAAAATAAAAAAAATGGCATACTCTCTTGCGTATGTCATTTTTTTTATGTATTTTTGCACCACAAAAGGAGAAGAACATGCCGGAAATAAGTCGTTTCTATGGAATAATTATTACGATGTATAGCGCGGAGCATAATCCGCCGCATTTTCATATTCGGTACAATGACTATCGTGCGACAATAGAAATTCGCACAGGTGAGTTGAAGGGAAATCTTCCGCGTCGTGTAGTCGCTCTTATTTATGAGTGGTACGATTTGCATAAAGATGAGTTGCTGGATAATTGGCAGCGGATGGAGAAGGGAGAAGAGATTATAGAAATTAAACCGCTTGACTAATATGGAATTGATTTGGATAAATAGTGCCAAGTATTTGGGTGACTACCGTTTGTTACTCCGTTTCTCTGATGGCATGGAGAAAATTGTAGATGTGAAGGACTTTATTACTACACATCCGCTTTTCGCTCCATTAATTGACAAGCAAATATTTAGCCATTTCCAGTTAGACGGATGGACTGTTTCTTGGCAAGGCGGTGCTTTAGACATCGCACCTGAATATCTCTACGAGATAGGTGTTGCAGCATAACTTCTACTTGCCTCTACATCGTTCGCGACAACAAGATGTTCAACCTCCAGGGTGCACAGGTCCGCTAATCCAAAACGGATAAATAATGAATTAGCCAATCAGGCTGATCTCAATCAAAAAAACGTCCTTCGGGGCGTTTTTTTGATTCTATTTGATTCTATAGGGTACATTTTTTCATTTTCTCTTGCATATATCAAAAAAAACCTGTACCTTTGCAAGTAACCATCCATTAATCTGCATATTGTAGGATTTGTAAGAAAGTTGTAATTTTGCAGCCGATTACAAATCCTATAATTATATGCACTATGGACAAAGAACAGTAACCATCCATTAAAGTACAGGTATATACAAAAGTTAGGGCTGTAACTCCAATTGGTTACAGCCCTAATGG
>FLNW01003707.1_pt1 | contig 31172 bp, 25 predicted proteins | sample 1140371 | NCBI WGS metagenome assembly FLNW01 (sample SAMEA3878170, study PRJEB12797) | bioreactor metagenome | biome: Moose rumen | place: Sweden | collected 2011-10
AATGCGTCGATACCGAAGAGATCGACAACCACGCCGCCCTTGATACGCTTGGTGAGCGTGCCACGAACAATTTCGTTGTTTTCGAAAGCCTGGTGAATACGTTCCCAAACGCGCACGAAGTCAGCCTTCTGCTTGGAGAGAACGAGACGACCGTCGTCGTCTTCGAGCTTTTCGATGAAAACTTCGATTTCGGAACCGACTTCAGGAACTTCGCCTTCCTTGAATTCGTTGCGAGAAATAACACCTTCGGACTTGAAGTTCACGTCAACGAGCACTTCCTGGTCGTTCACCTGGCTGATTTTACCGGTGACAACCTTGCCCGCTTCGAGGCCTTCCATGCCAGCGTAAGCTTCAGCGGCTTCGTTCGAACCGATGGAACCGAGTTCCTTTTCAGCTTCGAGGATTTCTTGGAGGTCTGCGTCTGTACCGAATTTGAGTTTTGTAGACATATAATAATTGGGTTGTGGAAAAGAAATCGAGGCTACGCCACTACACCTACGCGGTCTTCGATCTTCTTTACCTGTTGTTCAATTGAGAGCTGTGTAGTGTCAATTTCGATGGCGTCGTCCGCTTTTTTCAGCGGAGCGGTTGCGCGACTGGAATCGATCCGGTCGCGTTCTGCCAAATTCTTCTCGATTTCTTCGAACGTCATGGCGATGCCTTTTTCTTTGCATTCCTGATAGCGACGTTCGGCGCGAACCTTGAGGTCCGTTACGAGGAAGAACTTAAAGTCTGCGTTGGGGAATACGACCGTGCCGATATCACGACCGTCGAGGATGCAGCTGCGTTCGCTTGCGATTTCGCGCTGAAGCTGTGTGAGGACAGACCGGACCTCGGGGACCGCGCTGTACGGACTGACCGCTTCCGAGACTTGCTTGCCTCGGATTTCTTTTTCGCGGTTCACTCCGTTGATGACGATCTGGTTGTTGTCGTCAAAACGGATCTTGGTAGACTGGAGGAGCTGGTCGATGCCCGCCTTGTCGGTCGGAGCGACATTCTTTTCGAGAGCCGCGAACGTAATGGCGCGGTACATGGCCCCGGTATCTAAATAGGTGAGACCGAGATCCTTGGCGACAATCTTCGCGGTAGTGCTTTTGCCTGTTCCGCTCGGGCCGTCGATGGCGATGATAATATGCTTTTTCGTATTCAAGATTTGCCAAATATAGCTATTTGGCAAAAGGATTCAACGTTAAAAATCGGAAGTGGCGCCGCTTTCGTCCGGTCCGTAGTAGCCATCTTCTTCGATATTCGAATTTTCCGGTTCAAAAACCTGAGAAGGCTCTTCGTCCGAGCTGTAGCTGCTTTCGGAGGAGTAAGAGTCTTCCGAAGATTCTTCGCTCGTGTAAGTGGCGGTCGTTTCGATTTCGCCTTCTGGACGGCGGAGTTCTCCAGTGCTGCCGTATTTCCGCTTTTCTTCTTCCGTCAGCTTGTTTGTAAAGACTTCGAATTCCGGTTCCTTGCTTGCTTCCTCTTCTTCGCCGGCCATAATGCGCTGACCGCGTTCCAAGGTGCGTTTAATGCGATCTTGACGCATCTGTTCCAGGTTCGTACCTACCTTCTTTTCGTCTTCGGAAACGATGTACTTCTTGTTGAAGTCATCCAGAACATCCTTGATGCCGATCAAACGGCCTTTGCCATCGACCTTCCACGGCATGCGTTTCAGTGCGGAAATGCGGAGGCGGCTTGCTGCAACACGGTATTCCTCTTTCATGAGACCGCTTTCATCCGTGATTTCTTCAGCTTCTGCCGCTGTCACGAACTTCAGGGCTTCTGGCCAATGTTCCGCTTGAGAATTGACGGTGAAGCCGACAAGAGCGTCATTGATTGCTGTCGGATCGTCTGGCTGGACACTTGCGCATCCGACGAAACATGCGAAAATCAAACCCAAAGCCATCTTTTTCATCTCAAATCCTCCGAGATAACAATTTGGGTAAAAAATATAAACAAATTGCGAAACTGTTCGACCCGTTTTCGTAAAAGTTACAGATTCCTTGCATAGGAATTTCTATCATTGCAGACATGAGCGAATTCAACGAAAATACAGATATTTATCGAATTTCGCGCGCAGACGGCAAGGAATTTATTCTGGTCGGGACCGCGCATATTTCCCAGGAATCCAAAGATCTGGTTGCCAAGGCCATTGAAGAAGAGCACCCGGATACCGTTTGTGTGGAACTGGACGAGGGCCGGCTCAAGTCTTTGGAAGATCCGGATCGCTGGAAAAAGACCGATTTGCGAAAGATTATCCGGGAACATCAGCTGGGAACTTTGATTGCAAACCTCGTGCTCGGATCGTACCAAAAAAGAATGGGCATGCAAACGGGAGTTCGCCCCGGTGCAGAACTCTACGGGGCCATTTTAAAATCGCGCGAAGTGGATGTTCCGATAGTCCTTGCGGACCGCGATATCAAGGTAACACTTCGCCGAACTTGGAGTTCCACTCCTTGGTACCGGAAGTTTTCTCTGATCGCTTCGCTTTTTGCAAGTCTTTTCGACAAGACGGAAGTCAGCGAAGAAGAACTCCGCAAAATCAAATCGCAGGATTCGCTTTCTACGATGATGCAGGAGTTCGGTGAAACGTTTCCCGAAGTCAAAACCGTTTTGATCGACGAACGCGACCAGTACCTGGCGAGCCGCATTCGCAATGCTCCGGGGAAGCGCATCCTCGCGGTCGTCGGAGCAGGCCACGTGGCGGGAATTCGCCAAATCATTGAAGAAGATCGCCCGCTCCCTTCCGAAGAATCTCTTTGTGAAATCAAACCGTCGTCTGCGCTGTTCAAAATATTAGGATGGACGATTACCGCCGCGATTATCCTTTCGATTGTTTTTGTCGGATTCCAGTCTGGAATAGAAAAAGCGGGCGAACTCACGCTCAACTGGTTCTTGTACACGGGTGGAGGCGCCATGCTAGGGGCCATTGTTGCCGGAGCGCATCCGCTTGCGATTATTACGGCGCTTGTGATGGCTCCGTTCACAGGGCTTACGCCTTTGATCGGTGTTGGATTTTTCGTGGCGCTTGTACAGGTTTACATGCGCCCGCCGCGTGTTTCGGAATTTGAAACCGTGTCCGAAGATATTTGGAAAGTATCGCGCTGGTGGCGCAACCGCGTGACCCGCGTGATTCTTTGCTTTTTACTTCCCGGCATTCCGGCGATTATCGGCAAGATTATCGCCTTAGTTGGAATTTATAAAGCATTTTAATGATAACGAATCCCTCAACTTTGTATATTTTCCTAGTAAAGGAAGGAGCTTTGAACCATGAATCTTGAAAATTTGGATGCACTCTCTCAAAAAATCCAGTCGATGTTGGATGCGCTTCGCCGAGTGAAGGCAGAAAAGGCTGCCGCAGACAAGGCTTGCGAAGAAAAAAATTCTGAAATCGCTGCACTCCAGTCGGAAATTTCGAACAAATCTGCGGAAATCGAATCTTTGAAGGGTGAAGTTTCGAGCAAAAATGCGGAATTGGATTCCCTTCGCGATGAAATTTCTTCTAAAGAAGGCGATCTTTCCTCTGTTCGGAACGAAATCGCTTCCAAAAATTCGGAACTGGAATCGGTGCGTGCAGAACTCGATCGCCTGAAGGCTTCCATTGCGGAACGCGATACCGAAATCGAAACGCTCAAGTCCGAAGTCGCCGAAAAGGATGCGAAAATCGAAGAAATGGATAAGGTCGTGAGCGAACAGGACGCCGAAATTCAGGATGCCCAGGACAAATTCCAGAACCTTCTCACCACGATTGAAAACGAACTCGGCACGGATCTTTCGATTACAACGCCGGAAGAAGAATCTCAGGAAGAAGTTTCCCAGGAAGAACCCAAGCACGAGGAGTCGGCGCAAACCGATTTTTTCGCCTAAGGTGGTTCGCAGCCACCGATTCGTTTGGCATCGGAATGAAGGATGAATGAGGTAAAGATGGACGAACAAGAATCCGCCTTGCATACGGCTAGGGTCGAAATCGGCACGGACCGGTTCCAGATCCAAACAGACCTTACCGATGCTGAACTCTCTGCGATCGTCGCCTATGTGACGAAGAAAGTGCAGGCGTATGTAAGTTCGGATGCCCGCATGGATATGCGAAAACAATTGCTGCTAATGGCGATGGACATCACGTCGGAACTTTTCGACATGAAACGCCGCCATTCCAGATATAAGGAATATTATCTGGAAAGCCAAAAAGTAGCAGGTGTGTTATCGTCCATGCTCGAAGATGAACTCGCCAAAATGGATTCTCCGTCCGAAGTGACAAAGAAATGACAAAAGTGAGGAAAGAAAAAGACAAGAAAGCATTGTCCTATTTCAGTTTCCGAGCTATATTATAGGTAGGCATCCATCGGAAGTTATGCCCGATCTAACAAGATTCAATCAGCTCCGAACTCTTTCTTGAATGTTTATGCCCGGTTCTTTACCCTGAAAAACTGCAAAGAAAGGTGGGCTATCTTTTTACAAGAGTAGCTTCGAGCGTATAGACCCGATAGGATGCCGAATTTTTATAAAAAAGACCAACATCGTGTTGGTCTTTTTTTGAGGAAATCCGAAATTTGTGAAATCAGGATCTTTGGTAAATCTTGAGTCCAAAGAGCGGAAGTTTAGACATTAAAAAGTCTATGATATCGGAACCGAATGTTTCGAAATTCGCCCAGGTCGTTTCGGTGGTAAACAGATAGATTTCGAGCGGAATTCCGTAGCCCGTCGAATTGAGTTCGCGAACAAAAAGCGTTTTTTGCGGATCGACTTTGTCGAGGGAACGGATATAAGTCGCAGCGAATTCGCGGAATAGTTGCATATTGATCGGTTGATTCTTGGCCGTCACTTTTTCGATTTTGTGACCGAGCATGGCGAGAACGGTTTTGTCGGCTTTGATCGCTTCGATTTGGGAGTCGGTCAGATAACCGAAAGTTCTACCGTCGATGAGGATGGTGCGTTGCAAACAGCGACGTCCGGAATCCTGCATGTGCCGCCAATTTTTGAAGGTTGTCGAAACGATGGTGTAGGCGGGGAGAATGCTCGTGGTGTTATCCCAGTTTTGAATGCGGATGCTTGTCAGGGAAACAAAGTCTACCGTGCCGTTGACGTTCTCTTTGGGAATTTCGATCCAGTCTCCCGTGCGAACGAGATCGAGCAGGGCGATTTGCACGCCTGCGGCAAAACCGAGGAGGGAGTCTTTAAAGACCAACATGAATACCGCTGCAAGAGCGCCGAGTCCCGAAAGAAGAATGACCGGGCTTTTATTTGTGATTTGCGAAACCACGAGGATGGAACAGACTAAAAATCCGATCAGAAGCCCTGCTTGCCGCACGCCGTGAATTGGTAGACCTTGTTTTTTGGGGTTCAAAAGGATGGTGTCGGCGAGGGCGCGGAGAAATGAATCGTAAACGAGGAAACCGACGACGATAAAGTAAATGTTGTTCAGCGTGATCAGAACTTGGAAAAGGTCTGGTGAACTGGAAAGAACGGAAGGGAGTCCGCGGTAAATGATGACTGCCGGAACGATATGGGCGAAACGTTCGATGGTATGGTGCTCCACGAGCAGGTCGTCGAACTTTCCCTTGCTGCGTTTGGCCATTTTTTTGAAGAGCGGAAGGCAAATATAACGGCAGACGTAAAGGGAAATGATGGCGATGCCGAAAAGAAGCAGCAGAGCTTGGTATTCTTGAAACAATTCTATCATGTGCAAAAAATAGAAAAAAGCCTAGGTGAAAAAGGGCTTTTTGGACGAAGGGGTAAAATTTGCGGCGAAATAGATTTTCTATTTTGCATTGCCATATGGATTCTAAAAAATTTTCTGTTCCCAGCGTGGTCAAAGCGGCGCTTCGAGAAATCATCATTCCGATCGCATGTGCGCTGATCGTGATTCAGTATGTGATTCAAGCTTTCCAGATTCCGAGCGGATCGATGGAAGATACGCTGCTTACGGGCGACTTTATTTTGGGACTCAAGTTTACTTACGGTTCTCCGGTTCCGTTTACGCATTCCAAATTTCCAGGCCTGACCGATCCCAAGGTGGGCGACGTCATCATTTTCCGTTACCCGGGGGAACCTGCTTATCCGGATTACGATTATGAACGTTACACGCATTTGGCGGACGGTCTGATGTTTGGAAACTTTTACTGGGACTCGAAGCCGCTTCCGGGAAATCCGCATTTAGTGCATTTCGCCGATGGTCCGAAAGATTTTATTAAACGTTGCGTTGCTGTTTCGGGCGATACGATTGAAGTCAACCGAGGTGTTCTTTCGCAGAATGGAGTGCAAAATCCGATTCCGGGCAAGGGAAAGTATACGGCTTATTTCCGCACGGGAGTCGCTCGCGATTCGCTTGAAAAAATCCATGTTCCGGTACCGGGCGAAAAAATTGATTTGACCGCGCTTTCGCTCACAAGACTCTGGTGGATTCGCTCTTTGATGATTCAGGAAAATCCAGAAAAGAAAGTGGAATTGGAGCTGAATCTTTACAAGGATTCCGTGAAGACGGATGACTACCTGTTCGAAAACTTCCGCGTTCCCGTGGAAAATGATCGTGGCCTTTTGTTGAACGCAGTGATGTCACAGGGACAAATTGTGGGCATGGGACTTCGCCAGGGCGATACGATCGATGGACCGGCCAAGTTCGCCCTGTTCAAGCAGCTTGCGCGCACAGGATTCTTGCCGCGTTACAATCCGAACGGGCATTATACGGGAACTATGCGCCCGGTGAGCTACGATTATTTTGAAGGATCCCAGCTTGGCGATCTTGCTTATAATGTATCGTTAGATTCAACTCTCCGTTTGGAAGCGAATATTTTAGTGGACGGCGAAAAGGTGACCCAGTACGAAGTCAAGTATCCGGTGTACTTTATGATGGGCGATAACCGCGATAATTCTGCAGACAGCCGTTATTGGGGATTTGTTTCGAAGAAGAACATCAAGGCAAAGGCTTTTGTCGTGTACTTCTCCTTTGACAATGCCGATGGAAGTTTTTCTTTTGGCAACCCGTTCAGCTGGTTTAAAATTCCTTTCCAGATTCGCTGGACGCGTATCGGTAAGATTATTCACATGATCGGGGAATAGTCCAAGATGAAGTGCCAGGTTCTGGTCCTGATTTTCTTTGCGTTTGTCCTATGGAATTGCGCAACGTCTGTCGCTCCGGGTGGCGGACCTGAAGACAAGTACCCGCCGCGAGTGGCTGGGGTTTACCCGGCGCCGAATTCAACGAATATGCCGCTTGAATTGAATATCCATTTGCAATTTGATGAATGGATTGCGACGAACGTGCCGCGGAGTGCTGTCATAATTTCGCCGCCTCTTGAAAAGAAGCTCCGGTTTGAAGTCGATGGGGATGAACTCTTTGTGACGTCGAAATCGCGCTTGGATTCGAATACGACTTATACGATAACGATTGCCAGCGGTTTAAAAGATTTGCGCGGTAACGCGGTAACGGATCCGTTCCGTTTGACTTTTTCGACTGGCTCGGCAATTGACTCGCTTTCGGTAAAGGGCCAGGTGATGGTTTCAACGGCGATGCTCCAAAAAAAACAGTTTCCGACGATAGGACTTTTTTTGGTAGGAGCTTCGGAACGCGCTTCGCACCATTACTTGGAAAAGTACCGGGATTCTACGCAAACCGCAGAATCGGACTCGATTCCAAAGCTCACCAAAGAACAGCCTTTGTTTGCAACGCAGACCGATAGCCTTGGAAGATTCCATTTGGCTGGCTTGAAAGCGGGGCATTACCGCGTCGTTGCGTTTGTAGATGTAAATGGCAACCAAAAAATTGAAACTTCGGTGGAACTAGCCGGCGTCGCTACGGAGGACTTGATCCTTACTCCGGAATTTTCGGGTATTCTTTGGATTCCGCTAGGGGATCAGGATACGACTCCTGTTTCGCTCGAATCGATTACGCAGATCGGTAAAAATGCGCTTACGGCGAAGTTTTCAAGGAACCTTTTTATTGACAGTACGTTGCTCGATAAAGACAACTGCGTTTTATTGACTGCGGATTCGGTGCGCATTCGTCCGACGGCCATTTTTCGTGCGCCCCGCAGTAACGATATGCAATTTGTTTTTGATTCGCTTGCCAATGCGGATTCCTCTTACACATTCCGTTGCGGCTACGGCAGGGATTCCGTGGGACGTTTTTTGGATGCACGTTTAGCGTCCCTTTCGATCGATTGGACGGAGCAAAAGGGCGATACGCTCCCGGCGAAGATGGCTTCGACGTTCCCTTCGACGAATGCAAAAAATGTTTACCCGAAGGATTCGATTTTAGTGACGTATGACAAGCCTTTGCCCGATTCCGTTTTGGATTCTTTGCGTCGCGTTTTGATTTTTGTGCAGAACAAGGATACGCTCCCGGTGAATATTTTGCGCAAAGATCCGGTGCGTTTTGCCGTGTATGGAAATGAATTCTTTTTGACCGATGCCAAGGTGGAACTTCTCGAACGTTATGCGGATTCAACGCTTTCTTCACCGGATACTGTGACGGGAAAGCGCGATACGATCGTGACGATGAAGACGCGAACATGGGTCAAATTTGAAACGGTACCGAAGCTTCAGTTGGCGACGCTTTCGGGCCAAATTCCTGGAGGTTCAACGGATACGCGTGTGCGTATTCGAAAAGCCGACTCGGATCTATTTACCACGGTCTCTTGTTCCGCAGATGGAAGTTTTCATATGGACGATCTGACGCAAGGAAAATACCTGATGGAATATTTCCGAACCAAGGATTCCTTGGATGTTCCGTATGCGGGCAAGCTGTTCCATTTTGAACATGGCATGCCGTGGCGCGCATTGACCGATACGCTTGTCATTGAGCGCGGGGCCAATGCCCTAGAAGTTGATTTGGAAGGACTCTAATGAAACCGAACGTGTATATTGCTTTGGACCTGGAGACAACCGGGCTTGATTTTGAACACGATGAAATTATTGAAGTGGCTTTAGAACGCTTCGAAAATGGTGAACCGGTAGAATGCAAGGATTTTTTGATTAAGCCGAAGCAAACGCTTCGACCGTTTATCGCTTCGCTGACCGGAATTTCGGAAGCGGATTTGAAAGACGCTCCGGACTTTGCTACGGTTGCTGGCCAAATTCGGCAATTTATAGGCGATTATCCGTTGGTCGCTCACAACGCACTGTTCGATTCCAAATTTTTGAAGAATACGTTTGCCAAATTCGGCATTTCGATCGATTCGAATTTAGTCTTGGACTCGTTGATTCTTTCGCGGATCGCTTATCGGGACATTCCCAATCATAAGCTTGAAACGCTAGTGAAATATTTGAACATTCCTCGGGAACGCGCTCACCGGGCGCTCCCCGATGCGGATGCTTGCGGAAAGCTTTTTTGGATGGCACTTTTGGAAATCGAAAAGATGGATTCCTTTGTACGCCATCATCTGTCGCGCTTGGCAAAGGGAACTGCTTGGGAAACGATTTTTGACGATTGCGTTCCGGATCATGAAACGCTTTCTCCGCTTGAACCGAAAAGCGTGACTCCGCCGACTTTTTCCAAGGATCGCTTGCCGCGCGTAAACGAATTCTTTGAAAAAGACGGAAAACTTTCGAAAGTCGTTGAAAATTATTCGCCACGGAATGCACAGCTTGATTTTGCAGAAGTCGTGGAACGCAACATGCACAAGGGCGGCCTTTCGCTTTTGGAAGCGGGAACAGGCATGGGAAAAACCTTTGCTTATCTCGTTCCGGCTGCGTTGAAAGCGGCCTCCGGAGAACGCGTGGTGATCAGCACGGCAACGCGCACTCTCGAAGAACAGCTTTGCCACCACGATTATCCGGCGATCGCTCCGCTTTTTGGAAATCGCGTTTCACCGGTCGTTCTCAAAGGCCGCAGCAATTACATTTGTCTGCGCAAATTCGAAGAACATTTGAAGTCTCCGGAGGTGCTTCTGGCGCCCGATGAACGGGAAACGTTTATGACGCTGCTTCCGTGGATCGAACATACGAAAACGGGTGATGGAAGCGAAAATTCTGGTTTCAATCTTTCGCGAAACCGTTTGCTGTGGAACAAATTTTCGAGTGACGCTTCGACGAGTCTTGGTGAAAAATGTCCTTATTATGAAAAGTGCTTCGGTTTGAATGCACGTCGTCAAGCGGCCAAGGCGAATTTGCTGTTCATTAACCATTCGCTGTTCCTTTCGGATCTGGCTTTGGATTTTGCACTGCTCCCGACTTACGACCATATCGTTTTTGACGAAGCGCATCGATTGCCGACGATGAGTCACATGACGTTTGGCAAAATGGTGAGATTTTTCCGTTTGCGGAACATCACAAAGATTCTTGTGCATCCGAAGGCGCAAGACAAGGGCCTTGTTGCAGAAATGGAAACCCAACTTTCCAAGGCCAATGCGGATGCGACTCTTCTCGATGCTTGCGCCAAACTCCGCGAAGCGGCCTTGGAATGTGAAAAATCCTTGCATCGGTTCTTCATGAAACTCGGAAAGAAGGTATTTAAGCATAAACCGGACGGTTTCCGTTTTGCAAAGGGAATTTATGCGGAATATGACACAGATCCGCGCCCTGTTCTCATTGCCTGCAATGCGGTCAAGTCCATATCGGAAGATATTTCTTCGAAGCTCCGCGAAAACTTGCAATTTGTTTTGATGTCCCGTAATCTCGATGGTGTCGCCATGGAGATAGGACGCTTTGCAGAAGACTTTGCTTTTATCACGCAGGCCGATAAAGAGGACTGGGTCTTTTATATGGAAGAACCGGGGAATCCGCATACGGCAATTCTTCGTGCGTTGCCTCTTTTCCCGGGAAACAACTGGTCCGAAAAATTCTACCCGTGGATCAAAAGCGCCACGTTTACTTCGGCAACGCTTTCGCTGCAAGGATCTTTCGATTATTTTGAACAGCGCATGGGTATGCTTAACCCGAATCTTTCGAAAACGAAAGCTCCGTTTGTGCGCTCCTATCCGTCCGCTTTCGATGTGAACGCAAAACGCCGTGTGATTATTGCAGACTTTTTGCCCAAGCCGAATACTCCCGATTTTCAGAAAGCTTTGGATGAAACGCTCGCAGAAATTTTGCCAGAAAACAAGAAAAATGCGTTGGTGCTTTTCACGAGCATCGTGAGTATGACCAAGGTGCACGACGCACTTGCTCCGCGTTTTGCTGAAAAGGATAAACTTCTTCTTTGTCAGCATTTGGATGGCGGTATGGATAGCCTTGTGGAAATGTTCCGTAAAAAGCGTGAAGCTTGCTTGCTTGGTTGTCAGGTGTTCTGGGAAGGCATCGATTTGCCGGATAATGCGCTCGAACTTTTGGTGATTCCAAAACTTCCGTTCCCGAATCCGTCGGATCCTTTGATTGCAAGTCTTGCCGACAAAATGAAGGAAAAGAACGAAAATTCTTTTAAGAATCTTTATATTCCAGAGGCTTTGCTCGAATTGCGCCAGGGTTTGGGGCGGCTGATTCGAAGCGAATCCGATTCGGGAACCGCTTTATTCTTTGACAATCGTTTGGTCCACGAAGCTTATGGTAAAAGTTTTACGCGCCTGTGGGGCGGAAAGCATGATGTGGCTCATAACGTGCAAGAATTGAAGTCCTTCCTCGGTCTATAGATTGCTCAGTTTTCTATCTTTGGCCTCTGCTTTTTGGAGAATTTATGCTCGCTGTTAAAGATTTTTTAAACGAAATGTCCAAACCTCAGCTGAAAGAGCTGCACGCAAAGGCGTTCAGTTCTAAAGGCTTGCTGAACAACGCAAAAATTCTTTCGGAAACGAATACGTTCTTTACCGATACGGCTCGCTTTGAACAATTCTATGCTTCTCTTGAACCGTGGAAAAAGCTCTGTATCTTTTTGATTTATCACAGCGAAAGCCGTGGACTGGAAATGAACGAGCTTCGTCTGGTGGCGAAAGCCAACAAACGAGACGAACTCGAAACGTTCCTTTTGGATTCGGCCAAGGATCTTTACATTTGGCGTTCCCGCACCGAAAAAAACTCTTATGTTTACTTCGGGTTTGAAGATTTTCTGAAGGGTATTTTACTTTCGCCAGAAAATCCGGTAGACGAAAAAACACGATTCTTTAGCTACGAAGACATGTTGATTTGGCATTTGTGCCAAATGCTCTCCTTTGTGCGCCTTGGCAAAATGAAGATGAACGGGACGGGGAATCTGCACCGGCGCTCCCTCCAGATCTGCGAAGAAGCTTTTAAATACTCCAAACAGCTTTCTCCCGATGCCGTGCGCGAAGAATGCACCTTGCTTCTTGAATTCCTTTCATCGCATAATTGGATTGAACAACGCGGCTTGGACCTTCTTGTCACCGATGAAGCGTTTGAATTTTTGAAGCACAACGGCTTCCGCTTGAAGAATGAAATGCTCGAATGGTGGATCAAGCGTCGCTTCCGTGGTGAAAATGAATTCTTCAAACATGTGCTGTTTTCGATTAAACGCGACGCTTCTGCGGTGCATGCGCAGCGCATTCTTTGGACTCTTGATCCGACGTTCCGCCTTTCTTTGACGACGAACGATGTTTTCTGGTCGTCAATGCCGAAGCCGCTTGCCGAACTTTGGTTGATGGGCATGGTGGAATTTTCGGCGAATGCTGGAAATATTTCTGCGGTGCGCTTGAGCGATTGGGCTAAGGGTTGGCTCTCGGCGAGTGCCGCTCCCATGCTCGGTGCGCAAATTTCGACGCTTCCGAACTTTGAAATGATCATTTCGGTGAAGAGCGCTCCACGAGTTCTGTTTATGTCGGCATGCCTTGCAGATGTCCAGAACGATGAACCCTTCTTGCGATTCTCGATTTCTCGTGATAGTTTTTTGAACGGTTTGAAAACCGGATTCAGCCGTGAAGTGACGGAAAGTTTTGAAGGTTGGATCAGCGCTCCTCCTAACGTTCAGGAAGCGATGCGTGAATGGTCTTCTTGCTACTATGACTCGTCGTTCAGATCGGTTCGTTTGTTGAAAATTGACAATGCAGAAGTTCGGGAAGCTCTTCTCGCGTTCCCCCAGTTCATGGAAATGGTGAACGAAGCGATTCCGGGTTACGGATTTTTGATTAAGCCGGAATGTGAAACGAAAATCCGTGAACTTTTGAAGCACTATGGTTTGGAACCTGCCAATCCGGTGAACGAAGCTCCAGTGGAGCAGTTTCACAACACCGATTGGAACAAAGCATTCTGGCTTCGTTGGACTCCGGAAGGAACGCCGGATGCGGCCTTTAAACCGGAAACGGACGGTTCTTCTGTATCGGCGGCTTTGGGCACAACCAAGTATGGCGGTGACTACCAGAAGTTTGCCATGGTTGACCTTTTCAAGGTTTTGCGGTATGCTCGTTCAACGAACGGATCTTTGGAAGCGCGCCTTTCGCAAAAGACTCTCGATAAGAATATTAAGTTGCCGAAGCTGCCGAACGAAATCCGTTTCAAAGTAGAAGCTCTGCATTTTTCGAAGGTTCCTTTTGTAGCAAAGATCACGCTTGAACCGAGCGGAAAATCGCTTGAACTTCCATTGGAATCGATTGCAGAACTTCGCATGGCGAAGGACTAAGCGTTCGCTCTTGGACAAAAAATTTCCCGGGAGAATTTTTTAATTTTCCCGGTATGAGTTTTGTCCATCTCCAATTACATTCTGAATTCTCCATTTTGCAGGCGGCGGCCCGTCTTGACGATATTTTTGCCGTGGCCGCAGCCGATAACGCTCCCGCCGTCGCCTTGACGGATCATGGGACGATGTTTGGAATCTTGGAATTTCAGGAACGTGGAAAAGCTCTAAATAAAAAGCGCAAGGAACAAGGACTTCCACCGATTAAGACCGTTCTTGGCTGCCACATTTACGTGGACACTCCGGGTGCAAATTTTAAAGAACCCGGTGGATATGAACGTTTAACGCTTTTAGTGGAAAACGAAAAGGGCTACTATAATCTTCTTCGCATTGTCAGTTACCGTTACGAAGAATCCAAACGTTGGGAACAGATTCCATCAGTTCCGATCGAAATCATTGAAGAGCATAAAGAAGGCCTTATTGCGATTGCTGGCGATTATGCGAGCCGTTATGGTATCAACGTGACTGTAGGCCGTGAAGCGCAGGCGAAAGCTTATATCGGAACCCTCGATAAAATTTTCGATCACGACCATCTATACCTTTCGATCTGCGACAATGGGATTGCTGCGCAAAAATCACTGAATCTTTTTACTGTAGCTCTCGCCAAGGATTTAAACCGCGAACTTGTCGCTGTCGGAGACGTTCATTACATTAAACGGGAAGATTCGGCGGCTCATAAGGCTTTGCGTTGCATTTCGCTGGTCGAAAAGTTCAAGGAATTCAACGATAAGCGCTTCCCGACCGACCAGTTCTATTACCGCACCGAAGCGGAAATGCGGCAATTGTTCGCTGACCATCCGGAAGCGATCGAAAATACGGTCAAAATTGCGGACCGGTGCTTCTTTGAAGTAAAAACGGGCATCGGAGATGACTTCTGGCCTCGCTACGCTATTCCTCAAGAATTTCTGGAATCCGAAGAATGCAAAGAGATTTACCGGGTAATGGAAGATGAATACAATAAGGGTTACCCAGAAGCCTTTGCCAAAGCCGCCAAGGAATATTGTAAAAAGAACGAAGGGAAAACACCGGAAACTTTTACCGACGAAGATAAAGCGGCTGTCGAAAAGATCATGGAGCATAACAAGACGAGCCGTCACGGCGGCGATGCAGATGCTTACCTGATCCATTTGACGCGCGAACGTTTGCACTGGCGATTCCCGAATGAAAATACACAGTATCCGAATCATGATTCGGAAGTCAGCGACCGTATTTACAAGGAATTAAACTGTATCCGCAACATGAACGTGGCGGGTTACCTTTTGATCGTGTGGGATTTTATCAACTGGTCCCGAGAGCATGGAATTCCGGTGGGTCCGGGCCGTGGTTCCGCGGCAGGTTCCATTGTAACCTATATTATCGGCATTACGAACATTGACCCGCTCAAGTTCGGCCTGCTTTTTGAACGATTCTTGAATCCAGAACGCGTGTCCATGCCGGATATTGATACGGATATTGCGGACCGTGACCGTGGTCGAGTGATTGACTACGTGACGCAGAAATATGGCTCGGATTGCGTGGGCCAGATTATCACTTATGGCATGCTCAAGTCCAAGGCAGTGATTAAAGACGTTGCCCGAGTGTTGAGCATCGACCACCGCGAAGCGGATGCGATAGTCAAACTCTTCCCTCAGCGTGTTCTGAACTTTAGCTTGAATGAAGCCTGGACGGGTAAAACCAAGAAAGGGGCGCCAGTGGCTCCGGATTATGACCCGGCTCCTCTCCAGACTTTTATCAACAGCCGAGAATCCTACAAGGAACTGTGGGATATTGCGAAACGCTTGGAAGATTTACCGCGCCAGACGGGTGTGCATGCCTGCGGTGTTGTGATTACGCCGACTCCGATTTATAATCTTGCGCCTTTGTACCGTGCGGCTCCGCCCGATACGCCTGTCGTGATGTACGACAAGCATTATTCCGAAACGATCGGCTTGTTAAAAATGGACTTCCTTGGCCTTGTTAACTTGTCCATCATTCAGGATACGGTGAACCTCGCCAAAAAAACGCGTGGCGTGGAACTTGACATGGATAAGGTTCCGACGGATGACAAGGAAACCTTTGAACTTTTAAGTAAAGGCATGACGACGGCGGTGTTCCAGTTCGAATCTCCGGGTATGCAAAAGTATCTGCGCGAACTGAAACCTTCCCGTATTAGCGATTTAATCGCTATGAACGCTTTGTACCGTCCGGGTCCGATTGACCAGATTCCGCACTTTATTGCGCGTAAACTGGGTAAAGAAGAAATCGACTGTTACCATAAGGACTTGGAACAGGTTCTCGGCGAAACGTACGGCGTAATCGTTTATCAGGAACAGGTGATGCAGCTTGCTCAGATTCTGGGCGGATATTCCTTGGGTGGCGCTGATAACATTCGCCGTATCATGGCGAAAAAGATGCCGGAAAAAATGGCGAAGCTCGAACCGGAATTTTTCCAGAAGTGCTTGGATAAAGGTTACGATCGTGCCATGATTCAAAAGGTTTGGAATGCGGTGCTTCCATTCTGCGGATACGCATTCAACAAGAGCCATGCAGCGGCTTACGCCTATGTGGCTTACCAAACCGCTTACTTGAAAACGCACTTTGGCCCGGAATACATGGCGGCATCCATGACGTCCAAAATGGGCAAGACCGAAGACATCGTGACAATTGTGCAGGAATGCCGTCGCATGAATATTGAAGTGCTTCCTCCCGATATAAACTCGTCCCTCGGCGTATTTTCGGCAAATGAAAAAGGACAAGTCGTTTACGGCCTTGCGGGAATACGAAATGTCGGACTTCCGGTGATTGAAGATGTGGTCGCGGAACGGGAAGCGCATGGACCATATACAAGCCTCTTTGACCTTTGCAAACGTGTCGGCGACTATCAGGCGGCTCAGCCGGAAAAGCGCCCGCCGCTCAACCGCAAAACGATTGAAAGCTTGATCATGGCCGGCGCTTTCGACAAAATGTCCCCGACAACGCCGAATCGCCCAACTCTCCTTGCGAGCGTCGAAAAAGCGATCGAAGTGGCCAACCGTCACCGCAAAGAACAGGATGCCGGCCAGACATCCCTATTTGACATGTTTGGCGGCGGCGCAACGGAAGAAGTTCACATGGATGAAACCTACGAAGATGCACAACCGTGGGGACTTATGGAACTTTTAAACAAGGAACGCGATGTTCTTGGACTTTACCTTTCAGCGCATCCGTTAGACGAATGCCGCCCGGAACTTCGTGGATTCACCACGAACAGCCTTGCTGAAAGCGAATTGAATGAAATTGTAGAACAGAATCCGAAATCCATCGTCTGCGTCGGCGGTATCATTACCAAACTTCGTTCATTCCAAAGCAAGAAAGATGAAACGAAGACGATGGGCTCGGGGACGCTTCAAGATTTCCAGGGAGAAATTTCCATTTTCTTCCCGCCCGATTCGTGGGAACGTTGTCGCGACCATTTTGGCGAAGACGACCGCGTTATCGTCAAGGGAAAATTGACTCCGCAAAACCAGGATCCTTCGGCGTTGCAGATCATTGTGGATAAAGCTTTTTCGATGGATGAAGTGCGCACGCGCCTTGTGAACTTTATCCATGTGAACGTTTCTTCAATGGAACTGATCGATGAAAAAATGAATGCAATTTTGGAACGCATGGAAATGGCGCAGGCTTTGCCGGGGGAACATGCTGCGGAATTGGTATTTCACGTGGAAACCCTTTCGGGGCATATTCACTCGTTAAGGGCGCAGGTTTTTAAAATCGCTTATACGCCGGACTTTTTCGAATGGTTGCAAAAGGAATTTGGCCCTTCGAACGTCTGGGTTTCGGCGAAGGTCAAACAGTAGATTTCGATGCAACCGTTCTGGCTTTTTTGTGCAGGCGAAGATTCGGGAGATATCTTGGGTGAATCTCTGGTCAGGGAAATCCTGGATGCAGGATTGGATGCTCTAGGTGCGGGTGGTTTGCGAATGGAACGAGCCGGATTAAAAACGCTTGTTCCGTTTGACCATTTACCGGTGAATGGATTTTTAGACGTCCTTTTGCATTCCGTGCGGCTTGCAAAAGATTTAAAAACGCTCCGGACGGCGTTGCAAATGGAAAATTGCAAAGGCCTTGTCGCAATCGATTATCCGGGATTCAATTTAAAACTTATGCGGTTGGCGCTGCAATTGCACAAACGCGTCATTTATGTGGAACCGCCACAAATTTGGGCGTGGAAGCCGGAACGTGTGAAAATGTTCCTTTCTTCCGAAGCGAAAAGGCTGGTTGAATTGCGTGCACTGTATGATGTAGAAATCGAAGCGTACCAAAAGTTCAATATCCCTGTCAAAAAAATATCGCACCCCTTTTTAAAGTATCGAAGTGCGATTCGAACCGATTCTGGATGCTTAAAATCTTCCATTCTATTTTTCCCGGGTAGTCGGATTTCTCAAGCAAAACGCAATTTGGAACTTTACCGCCAAGTGGCAAAAAAATTGCAGCAAAAAAATCAAAAAGTTTCATTCGTCGCTTCGCGCCTAGAACTTTTTGATTTCTTAAAAGAAAAATTGAATGGATCTTTTGATGTTTTGCTTTCGCCGCAAACGGCAGAAGAAAGGTTTGACCTGCTGCGGTCGGCAAAGTGTGTTGTCAGCGGCCCGGGATCTGCAATCGTTGAAGCCTCTTTAGCTCAAACGCCCTGTGTGGTGGCTTCTCGAATCGAACCGATCACATTCTGCATGGGAAAGCTTTTTTTAAAAACAAAACACCTTGCACTGCCGAATATTCAGGCGGATTTGCAACAAAAAGAAGCTCCCATCCCGGAATTTGTACAAAGCGTATTTTCAAACAGGAACGTCCAGGTGGTTAAAATTTTTTCCACAGTCGAAAAATTCATATCTTTCTAGTATGTTATTTACTCTTTTTGCGATTGTTTTTTGCTTGGGTTGTTCTGCATTTTGTTCGTTTACGGAAGCGGCGTTTTACAGCTTTCCGGCATCATCTGTTGACAGTCTCAAAAAGAAAGGCGCTTTTACAGCGCGTTACATTGAACATGTCAAAACGAACATCGACCGTTATATCGCATCGGTCTTGATTTTTAACACGGTAGCAAATACGCTGGGGGTTTCCCTTGCGACATCCTTAGCGATTGCGCATTTTGGAACCGTAGGGCAGGTCATTTTCCCTATCGTACTTTCCGTGTTTATTTTGCTCTTTGGTGAAATTACGCCGAAAACAATCGGTGTGAAGCAAGCTCGGAAGGTAGGGCCGATATGCGCTGTGCCCATGTATTACATCACGATTTTCCTTTCGTATACGGGGCTTATCAAACTTTGCATGACAATCACCAAGCACTGGACGAAGGGTAAAAATGAAGAACCTGAAGTCAGCGTAGAAGACATCAACAGCCTTGTCAATTTAGGACTCCGCGATGAAATCATCGATGGGCAGCAGGCGGTTATCATCAAAAATATTCTTGCGTCGAAATCAGTTCCGGTTCGCAAAGTAATGACTCCGAGGCAAGTGGTCTTTGCCCTTCCGCAAAACAGTACCATTGGCGAAGAATTGGACAAGGTTCCGAACTGGCCTTTTTCCCGAATCCCCGTTTACGATCCAGAAGACAAAGAAAAATGGCTGGGCCTTATTATGCGCCGAGACGTTTACAACCTTGTCGCTGAAGGAAAAAGGGATGTGCCCATTAAAAATTTAATGCGACCGATCCAATTCATTCCCGACAGTTTAACTCTCGACAAACTATTGATTCGTTTTTTGAAGCAGCGTGGCCATGTCGTAGCAGTCATTGATGAATATGGATCCATTGCGGGGCTTGCTTCGCTTGAAGATGTCTTGGAAGAAATTCTCGGACGTGAAATCGTTGATGAATTTGATGTCGCAGTGGATTTACAAGAACACGCTCGCCGCAAAAGTCGAGCTTTAGCCTTTGTCAGAGAACACAAAAGAGAAGGTCGTCGCGTATGATGTACGAAATTGCACCCCGTGTGATGCATAATGAATTCCGCGTGCAGTCACCGAAAGCTTCGGACTATGTGATTTATACCGAAAACAACTGGGTGCTTCTAAAAAAAGTTTTGGACTCGTTTGAACTGCCGAGGGTTTCGGATGCGGAAACGATAAAGTCTGGAATTTCTAAGAACTTGCATTACCTTTTTTCGATCGATGACGAGGCGTTCTTTTCTTCCGATGAAAACTTTGCGAAGGATTCCGCGGAATTTGAACTGGTGAAGGATCGCTTTTTCCGCACTATGCCGAATATGCCGATAGCGTTTGGCGGTGCTGTGGGTTCGCACATTTCTCGGTGGGAACAGTCCAATCGTTTTTGTGGACACTGCGGAAGCCCTATGCAGCGCAAGGCCGATGAACGCGCTTTTATTTGCAAAGAATGCGGGAATGCTGTCTATGGAAAAATTTGCCCTGTGGTGATTGTGTCGGTCACGTGGGGAAACAAACTTTTGATGGCGCACAACTTAAACAATCCCGATCGCAAACCGTATTTGATTTCGGGATTTGTCGATATGGGAGAATCCTTGGAACAGGCCGTGGAACGCGAAGTCAAGGAAGAAACAGGCGTTGCGGTTAAAAATATCCGCTACATCGGAAGTGAACCTTGGCCTTTTTCGAACTCCCTGATTGCAGGCTTTACGGCGGAACTGGACGGTTCACCGGAAATTACCGTGCAGGAATCGGAACTGGAATATGCGAAGTGGGTGGATCGTGAAGACATTGACGATTACACGGGCCGCTTAAGCATTTCTGGAACAATGATCAAACGCTTCAAGGAAGGGAATCTTTGATCGACTTTATCGGCGACATCCACGGCCATCGCGAACGGTTAGAAGCTTTACTCAAAAAGCTTGGTTATGCCGAAGTAAACGGCGCTTATCGGCATCCGACGAATCAAGTCATTTTTTTGGGAGATTACATCGACCGCGGCCCAGATGCGCGAGGCGCTGTACGCATTGTTCGGAACATGGTCGAAGCGGGAACTGCGCAAGCGATTCTTGGGAACCATGAATTGAATGCGCTTTACTTTTGGCAAAAAGATCCGAATGGCGGCTACCTTCGCGAACATACAATCAATAAGATTTTAATCCATTCGAAAACGCTTGCCTCGTTCCAACAGCATCAGCCGGAATTTTTTGACCATCTCGACTGGTTTTTGACGCTCCCGCTTTTTATCGAAAAGGAAACTTTCCGCGCTCAGCATGCCTGCTTCGATTTGGAAAATATTCAAGTTCTGAAAAGTGAAAAATTAGAATCCATCGGAAATCGAGAGAACCTTTTCCGCATCCTTGAAAATCAAAGGGCTCGCCAAGCTGTGATGGATACAGTTCAAGGTCCGGAAGTGAAACTTGAAAATGGTGCGTCTTACCGCGACAGTGAAGACGTTTTGCGTACCCGCGCTCGCATTAAATGGTGGATCGATCCCAAGGCAAAAACGTTGCAAGATCTTTCGTTTCAACCGGGAGTGAAAATTCCACCGCAGCCGCTTTCTTTCGAAGTGCAATCCCGAGACTTTTATCGGGAAACGGAACGCCCGGACTTTTTTGGACATTACTGGCTCGAAGGCAAACCGATGCTTTTCAGGTCCAATGTCTGTTGCTTGGATTATAGCATCGCTTCGTACAAAGGAACGGGTGTTTTGGCCGCTTATCGTTTTGGCGGGGAACCCGTTCTTGACGAAAAAAACTTTTTTTACGTCTAAATGAAGATTTTTTGCAAAGGCTTTTCCGCAGAATTAGGAATAAGTGTAGATTATAAAACATGAAATTAAAAATTTTCTTCTTCGCATCTTTGGGGTTTGCCGCGTATAGTCAGGCGGCAGCGACTTTTTATTATAATCAGGTTGGCTATGATGTCGGTAAGCCGGTAACGGTTATCGTCAAAAATACATCCGACCTCTGGAACACGGCATATTCGCTATTCAAAGATGGCGTCGAGGTTTCTACAGGAACGCTTTCTCAAGGAATCAATCCTGATAACTGGCTTTCTGTCGGAAGTTTTTATGCGATTGACCTTGGTTCGGATCTTGCCGCAGGAACGTATATGATTCAACTGGCGGACGGATCCACTTCTGGAACTTTTACGGTTTCTGAAAATGCGCTCGCCATGAATACGCTTTCTACGGTCCTCGATTACTTTTACGATGACCGTGCTGACGCATCGTATATTTGGAATTATGACGCTTCCGTCGGCATTTACGGCTCTACGGAAACGCGCAATGTGCAGGGCGGATGGTACGATGCGAGTGGTGACGTGAGCAAGTATCTTTCGCACCTTTCCTATGCGAACTACCTGAATCCGCAGCAGATTCCTCTGACTGTTTGGACTCTTGCGTTTACGGCGGAACATATCCCTACCCTTATTTCCGAAATAGCTTCCTCGGCAAAAACGGATCCGCAGACGGAAGCGATTTATGGCGCGGACTTTTTACTTCGCATGTTGAGTCCCGAAGGGTATTTTTACATGACTGTTTTTGACGGTTGGGGAGATCCGAGTTCCAAACGCGAAATCTGTGCGTTCAGCGGAGAAAATGGCATTAAAAGTGCCGATTATCAAGCGGCCTTCCGTGAAGGTGGTGGCATGGCGATAGCCGCTCTTGCCAAGGCTTCTACTCTCGAAAAGAATGGCGACTCCACACGAACTCAGTATTTGGCGGGAGCCGTCCGAGCCTTTGAACATTTGCAATCCAAGCAGATGATGGAAGGAAACTGCGCCTATTGCGACGATGGGGCAGAAAACATCATCGACGATTACACGGCGCTTCTCGCTGCAACGGAACTTTTTGCAGCGACAGGAGAAAAATCCTATTTGGCGACGGCGCGCACCCGTGCAATCCATTTGATTGGACGCTTGAGCGAAGACGGATACTTTTGGAGTGACGACGCGAAGACTCGTCCTTTTTGGCATGCAAGTGATGCCGGACTTCCACTGATTGCCTTGATACGCTATGCAGAAGTGGAAGCGAACCTGGATTATAGGGAGCGTGATGCGTCCACGGAAGGTTCGTTTGCAGACGTTTGGACTTGTCCGACTTGTTTGGGCTGCGGGTGCTCGAATAATTATGCGAAAACAGCTCTTGCTGCGGTGAAAAAGCATTATGCTTGGCTAATCGAGATGACGAACCGGGAGGATAATCCTTTTGGCTATGCGCGTCAAACGTATTTGACCGGAGGAAAAATCAAAGATGGATATTTTATTCCGCATGACAATGAAAGCGGATATTGGTGGCAGGGAGAAGATGCGCGTATTGCAAGCTTATCGGCTGCGGTCGCTTATGCGGCAACTGTTTTGAATGAACCTCGGGCTGAATCGGAAAAGTATGCGACGAACCAGTTGGACTGGATTTTGGGAAAGAACCCTTATGCCACCTGCATGATGTACGGAAAGGGCCTCAAAAATCCGAAAATTTATGATGGGCAATCGAACTATGATGCGACTCTTGCTGGTGGCATTGCAAATGGAATCACGGGTAAAAATGAGGATGGTTCGGGAATCGCTTGGGATTCGGACGGCATCGCTTATGTAGGCTTTTCTTCGGCGGAATCCTGGCAGAATTGGCGTTGGATCGAACAATGGATTCCGCATACGACATGGTACCTGATGGCGCTTGCTGCGCGTTATGATGAAGTCTCGTCGGATCTTACCCAGACCGCTCTGGCCAAGACAAAACTCGCGTCCACTTTCAGCGTTCAACTGCAAAATCGTTTGCTCACGGTGAGCCTTAAAGCGCATGAGATCGGTAAGGTTCTTACGATTGCAAACCTGAATGGCCAAAAATTCTACCGCGAAACGCTTGCTTCCGCCCAGACGACGGTAAACCTGGAAAGTTTGCCGAAAGGAGTTTATCTCGTGCAAGTGAACGGCCTCGGTTCGCACAAGATTCTTGTGAAGTAGGAGCTTTGCAAGAAAGAAGATTGTCCGAAAACGATGGGTTCGAAAGGGCGTGCTGCCGGTTTGACGTTTTCCGGTTTTGCTCGCCCGGAGGTCGCTTTTTTGTAAAATATATTCTATCAATTGCGTGAATTAGTATAATTGATAGAGTGAAAAATGTCGTATCTTAGCCAAAAAATAAAAAATAAAACTTTTTTCCTTGTTTTTTTGCGGCCGGGTTTCTAATTTTGGACTCGGACTGCGACACGTTTTTGTGCTTGCAGAAACTTTAGAGGAATGACATGAAAACCATTATGGTGAACCCGAAGACGGTCACTCGTCAGTGGAAGCTCATCGACGCTGAAGGCAAGCCCCTCGGCCGCGTTGCAACCGCTGCTGCTCGCCTTTTGATGGGCAAGCACAAGGCTATCTACTCCCCGAATGTCGACACTGGCGACTACGTGGTGATTATCAATGCAGAAAAGGTCCTTACCACGGGTAAGAAGGCCGAACAGAAGCAGTATTTCCATCACACCGGTCACATCGGTGGCGAACGCTGGATCACTTATTCTGATTTGATCGCCAAGCACCCGACTGCTCCGCTTACCGAAGCTATCTGGGGCATGCTCCCGCATAGCGCCCTCGGCAAGAAGATGCTGAAGAAACTCAAAATCTACGCTGGCGCGGAACAGCCGCACGCAGCCCAACACCTCGAAACCGTAAGCATCGATTTCTAGGACGGAGGATAAAGCTATTACTACCGCAAAAACAAAGAAGATCTACCGTGGCACCGGTCGTCGCAAGAACGCCATCGCTGCTGTTATCTTGAAGCCGGGTACCGGCAAGCGCACCATCAATGGTCGCGATTTTAAGGAATACTTCCACTCTGACGTTCAGAACATGATTGCAAACCTCCCGTTCGCAGTCCTCGAAAACGGTGATCAGTGGGACGTTGAAGTCAACGCTCATGGCGGCGGAATTGCTGGCCAGATGGGTGCAGTTCGTCTCGGCATTGCACGCGCTCTCGTTGCAAACAATGCAGAAGACAAGTCCGCTCTCAAGAAGCAGGGTCTCATGACTCGTGATTCTCGTGCTGTGGAACGTAAAAAGTTCGGCCATAAGAAGGCGCGTAAGAACTTCCAGTTCTCCAAGCGTTAATCGTCGCTTCTCGAATTGCAAAATTCAAAGAAAAGACTCCCGTTGGGGAGCCTTTTCTTTTTTTGTTTGGAAAATGGGAAACGCTTAACTTCTTGAAAATGTGGAAAATTAATTTGTGCGAAATTTCTATTGCTGGTCAGTGTAGGGGAGGCTGTCCGCTGCTATCAGTTGATTCCGCAAGGTGCCTGTGCCGACCCGGATAATTCCTATTGCAGCACCTCAAGCGGTGCAGATCCTGATAATCCGTGATATTTGCTTAGGGCGCAGTTGCTAGGGTTCTTGCCTTTTGCTAAATTTACCCCGCCTTGGTAATTTCACCAGGGTATAACCAAGCACCGGCTTGTAAAAAATCGCTTCGGTGGCTGGACTCTAACCCAAATCAGGTCCCGCTTTGCGATTTCATTCAGGCCGGGAAGAATAACCGAAAAAAGGAAAAACATCATGGCAAATTTGCCTTCCGTTGAAGAATTGCTCTCTGCAGGCGCTCACTTTGGTCACCAGGCTCAGCGTTGGAACCCGAAGATGAAGCCGTACATCCTTGCCAAGAAGAATGACATCTATGTCATCAATCTCGACAAGACGATCAAGCTCCTCGAAGAAGCTGGCAAGGTCGCTGCTCGTATTTCGAGCGAAGGTAAGAGCGTTCTCTTCGTCGGTACAAAGCCGACCGCACGTGCTATCGTTGAAGAAGCCGCTAAGAAGACCAACCACTTCTTCGTCTCCAACCGCTGGCTCGGTGGTATGCTCACCAACTTCCAGACCGTTCGCAAGTCCATTAAGCAGATCGACAAGATCGACCAGATGGAATCCGAAGGTCTCTTCAAGGTTCTTTCCAAGAAGGAAGTCCTCGACAAGACTCGTCTCCGTGACAAGATGCTCAGCGTCTTCGGCGGTATCCGTGAAATGGCAACCCTTCCGGGCCTCATTGTTGTCACGGACCTGCACCACGAACACATCGCTGTGGCAGAAGCTCGTCGTCTCCACATTCCTATCATCGGCATCTGCGACACGAACGTCGATCCGACCCTCGTGGATTACCCGGTTCCGGCTAACGATGACGCTGTGAAGTCTATCAAGCTCATTGTGGACTACATTGCAGACAACGTAACGACTCGTTCCGAAGTTGCCAAGAATGCTGATGCTGAAGCTGCCGCTAAGAAGTACGATGACGCTCAGGCTCCGCGCAAGCGTTCCTCTCGTCCGCGTAAGTTCGCTGACAAGGCAGAAGACAAGTCCGCAAAATCTGAGGAAAAGTAATAATGGCAATTCAAATTACTGCCGCTATGGTTAACGAGCTCCGCCAGAAGACTGGCGTGGGCATGATGCAGTGCAAAAAAGTTTTGATCGAAGCTGAAGGCGATCAGGACAAGGCTGTCGAACTTCTCCGTAAGCAGGGTGCTGCTGTCGCTGCAAAGCGCGCAGACAAGGCTGCGAAGGAAGGCCGTATCTACCTCGTGGAAACTGCTGACAAGGCTGCTGCTTTTGAACTTTCTTGCGAAACCGAACCGGTTTCCAACAATGCCGACTTCGTGGCTCTCGCAAATTTGGCTGTTAAGGCTGTTGAAACGCAGTCTATCGCCTCTGTGGAAGACCTGAAGAACGCTGTTGTCGATGGCAAGAAGGTGAATGATGTGCTCCAGGATGTGCTTGTCAAGATCCAGGAAAACATCGACTTCCGCAAGTTCCAGGAAATCAAGAAGGCTCCGAACTCCGTGTTTGGCGTTTACAGCCACATGAACGGTAAGATCGGCGTGATTACCGAACTCTCTTACGAAGGTTCTGCAGATGAAGCAGCCCTCAAGGCAGCTGCAAAGGACATCGCTATGCAGGCCGCTGCTTTCGCACCGGTCGCTTTGAACGATGCCGCTGTCCCGGCTGAAACCATCGAAAAGGAAAAGGAAATCGCGAAGGCTCAGATCGAAGCTTCCGGCAAGCAGACGAAGCCGGAATTCGTTCAGCGCCAGATCGACGGTCGCGTTGCCAAGGTCCTCAAGGAAATCGTTCTCGAAGACCAGGAATTCTTCATGTCCGAAAAGAACCCGAAGAAGCTCTCTGTCAAGGACTACCTCCAGGAAGTCGTTGCGAAGCAGCTCGGTCTTGTGAGCTTGAAGGTTGTGAACTTCGTTCGCTTCGAACGCGGTAACTAATAGCTGCGCATGTCATTACGAGGGGCGTAGCCCCGAAGCAATCAAAGCCGTCCCCTTGGGGGCGGCTGATTTTTATATGAACGGATGAGTCTAAAATTTTTAAATTAAAACGTACTATGTCTAAATTTAAGCGCATTCTCTTAAAGCTCAGTGGCGAAGCCCTTGCCGGCGAAAAAGGCCACGGTATTGATAACGTCATCCTTGCCGACATGGCAAGTGAAATCGCTTCCATCGTCAAACAGGGCGTGCAGGTGGCTCTTGTCATCGGCGGCGGCAACTTGGTCCGCGGAATTTCCGCTTCGGCTGGCGGTATGAACCGTGCCCAAGGTGATGCCATGGGTATGCTTGGCACTGTGATGAACGGCCTTGCCATGCAAGACGCTTTGGATAAGCAGGGAATTGACTCGGTAGTGATGTCCGCGATCCGTATGGAACCGGTCTGCGAATTCTTCGACCGCCGCCGTGCGCTCAAGCTCCTTTCCGCAGGTTCCGTGGTGATCTTCTCTGCCGGTACGGGCAATCCTTTCTTTACGACGGATAGCTGTGCCGCTCTCCGTGCAATCGAAAGCGAATGCGATGTGATCATGAAGGCGACGAAGGTGGACGGCATTTATACGGCTGACCCGGTCAAGGATCCGACAGCGACCCGTTTTGACGACATCTCTTACCAAGAAGTGATTTCCCGCGGTCTCAAGGTCATGGACACGGCTGCTGTTGCGCTTTGCATGGAACATAATATGCCGATCTTCGTGTTCAAAATGGCAAAGGGAAACTTGACGAAGGCCGCTGTAGAAGGTAATTTAGGGACGCTTGTACACTGCTAATCCCAGTTTACACAATAATTGTTGAATTTTAGAATTTAAAGAGGCTATTTCATGGCTGAAGAATACGAAGTAAAGATGCAGAAGGCTGTCGAAGCCACGGAACGCGAATTCGCCAAAATCCGCACAAGCGTTGCAACTCCGGCAATTTTGAACAACGTGATGGTGGACTATTACGGTACACCGACTCCGATTCCGCAGGTGGCAAAGGTTTCTATTCCGGAACCGCGCATGCTTCTGGTGACTCCTTGGGAAAAGCCGATGGTCGAAGCGATCAACAAGGCGATTCTCGTGGCAAATATCGGTGTGACGCCGATGATGGAAAGCAACTGCATTCGCGTTGCCATTCCTATTCTCACGTCGGAACGCCGTGAAGAACTGGTGAAGCTCGCTCGCAAGCATGCGGAAGAAGGCAAGGTTGCCGTGCGCAATATCCGTCGCGAAGCGAACGACGCAATCAAGAAGAACAAGGAAATCGCGGAAGACGTTGCAAAGAAGAGTCAGGAACAGATCCAGAAAACGACTGACGCTTATATTGCAAAGATCGACGAAATCCTGAAGGTGAAAGAAGCCGACCTTCTTGCTGTGTAATTGCCTATGTCGAATGAACTGAAACACGTTGCTATCATTATGGACGGCAATGGCCGTTGGGCCAAAGGTCGCGGTCTTGAACGCTTTCTGGGACATCGCAAAGGTACTCAGGCGACGATCGATGCTGTGAAATTCGGATGCGATCTGCATCTGGAACATTTGACCCTGTATGTTTTTAGTTCCGAAAACTGGCAGCGTCCTTCAAAGGAAGTGGATTACCTGATGAAGCTCCTCGTGGAAATGGTCCACAAGGAACTGCCTGACCTCATGGAAAAGAACGTGAAGCTCGTGGTCATCGGGAACATCAACCGTTTACCGGAAGCTCCGCGGACTCAATTGCAGCATGCAATCGATGAAACGGCGAATAATACCGGCATGCAGTTGAATCTTGCCATTTCTTACGGCGGGCGCCTTGAAATTGTGGACGCTTGCAAAGCGATCGCGCAAGAAGTTCAAGAAGGCAAGCTTTCTTTGGACGATGTCGATGAATCCGCCTTTGCCAAGCATCTGTATTTAAAGGGAGCTCCGGATCCGGACTTAGTCATTCGTACCGGTGGAGAGTTCCGACTTTCCAATTATTTGCTGTGGCAGGCAGCCTACAGCGAATTCTACGTTACCCCGACGCTTTGGCCGGACTTTACAAACGAAGAGTTCCAAAAGGCGATCGACTTTTACAATACGCGCGAAAGAAGATTCGGAAAGGTTTTGCATGAGTAATTTGACCCAACGTTTGATCACCGCGTTCATCGCCATTCCGGTGGTGTTCTTTTTATTGTGGTTCAATGATTTTAGCCGAGTGGGTCTCTTGTGCTTTTTGGCGGGAGTCGGCGCCTGGGAATGGTCCCGTATGGCTTCCAAAATGTACAAGGGTCCGGATACACGGTACCTTTCTTTTGCTTCTTCCCTCGCATTGACCTTGGCCTGGGTGCTTTCCGAAGGCGGCTATTTTGGACTTCCGGCTGTTCCGTTTGTGTTAGGGTCTACGTTTCTTGTAATTTTTGCTATCTACATTGCGCTGGCCTATGCGAAGGTGGACATTGACCATCTCTTTCCCTGGCTCGTGATGCAGCTCGGCGCGCCTTTGTACCTTGGACTTTGGGGTGGTATGAACGTTCTCATGGTGGGGAACGGTCATGGCTTTGAACATTGCTACGCCTTTATTCTTGTGATGACGAGCGTTTGGCTTTGCGATACGGTCGCCTATTTCTTTGGCAAGTTCGCAGCGGGTAAGGGCCCGTTTGGACGCCATCTGTTCGCTCCGACAATCAGTCCGAAGAAAACGTGGGAAGGTTCCATTGCTGGCTCTATCGCGACGATTGCATGGGTTGCCTACTTTGCAAAATGCACTTCGGCTCTTGGTGCATTTGGAGTTCAGTTCAACTGGGTTTCGGCGATTGCTCTCGGATTCATTTTGACGGTGGCTGGCCAAGCGGGTGACTTGCTGATGAGCGCACTCAAACGTTGGAGCGGTACCAAGGATTCCGGGAATCTCTTTGTGGGGCACGGCGGTGTTCTCGACCGTTGCGATTCTTTTTACCTTGCGGCTCCGACGCTTTACTTGGTGATGGAATTTTTGAAAGGGATCGCTTAAATTTTCATTGAAACTTTTGGAAAGCCGGGTTCTTGCCCGGTTTTTTTGTGCATCCAGAAAAATGTTGTTTGAGTTTACAACGAAGTTTTTTGCGCTTTGGAAAAAGAAATGCTTTTCTCTTGTATTTTACAGGCAAGGAATTCTTAAAGGGAAGAGTATGAATTGCAAAAAAATTTCTTTGACGGCTGCGCTAGTTTTGGGAGTATCGACGGCTTTTGCCCAGTCCGTTGAAATTGGCACGTGGGCGGGCTTTAGAAAGGGCGCTGTTTCTTTCACATTTGACGACGGTCCAAAAAGCGATATAGAAATTGCCGCTCCGATGTTTGAAAAATATGGGTATCGAGCCACGTTCAATATTGTGACCAATTGGGTCGGTGGAAATGGAATGGTCAGCTGGAGCGATGTCCAAACCTTGGCAAGTGCAGGCCATGAAATTGCTAGCCACAGTGAATCCCATCCAAATGGCGTGGCGATGCCTTCGAACGAAATAGCTTCGTCAAAACAGGTGATAGCAAACAAAGTTCAGCAGCCATATGACTGTATCACGCTTGCTTATCCGAACTGCATGACTCCAGGAGATCAGCAGGTTTTGCAAAATTACATTGCGGGTAGAATTTGTAACGCAAGTTGGAGTGGAGGCTCCGATATCATGGGCCAAAATGGTCCTAGCAATTGGGCGGCTGTTCCCGCTATTATGACGGGAAATCAAGGCTCTGAAAATTTTACGGGGAGTATGCAAAGCGCGGTGACTAGCGGCGGATGGGTCATGTTCCTTACGCACGGATTCACTACTGGAACAAATGGTTATGCGACTTATTCTCCGACGAATGCGAGCGTTATGGAAGCGACTCTGCAATGGGCACAGCAAAATGATAAAAGCATTTGGGTAGCTCCGATGCGCAGTGTTGCGATGTACATCAAGGAACGCAATGCTGCTGAAATTGATCCGATGGATGGAGGAAATTCGGATCTAGTCTCATTTGACTTGAAACATTCCATTGCAGACAATATTTCGTCTTATGATTATCCGCTTTCGCTTCGCATGGCGAAACCAGAAACGTGGGGTATGGTTCATGTAACGCAAAATAATGCCGATATCGAATCGACTGTGGAAGGGGGGTACATTTATTTTGACGCTGTCCCGAATGCGGGAATCATTAGTGTGTATAATGCCGATGCGCGGAGTTCTTCTAGTGCGGAACCGGAATCTTCTTCGAGTCAGCGGACGGCTTTGACGGATGTGCCTAACGCCTTATCGTTTGCGGTTTACGCAGATCATGGGGCGATTGCCGTTTCGGGGGCTCAAGGAATGTCGGTCACGGTGTTCAACGCTCTCGGCAGCAAACTCCGTTCCACCCGAATTTTGGGATGCGAACAGAAAGTGTTTTCTGGGCCTAAAGGACTTTACATTGTAAAGGTGGGCGCGCAGACCTTTAAGGTGCGTTTGTAAAAACGGATGTCTCTTGAAAACAAAAGAATCCCTC
>FLNW01001281.1_pt1 | contig 31134 bp, 29 predicted proteins | sample 1140371 | NCBI WGS metagenome assembly FLNW01 (sample SAMEA3878170, study PRJEB12797) | bioreactor metagenome | biome: Moose rumen | place: Sweden | collected 2011-10
TGCGTCCTCGACGAATACGTTGGATGAGTGTCTGCACGGCTCGGATGGCATAAACTTCACGAGTGTCGGCATCGACCAGTGCAATACCGAGAATCTCAAGTCCGCGTTTCATGGCTTGGGCACAGCCTGACCAGAAGTATCCGATTCCGGGTGTCTTCTTTCCGCTCTTGGAAACGAAACTCGGATCGATGGCGATAGCATACCTATGTCCCGGTTGCTTTTGGACGAAAGACTGATTGAACGCAATCCAGTCAAACTTCTTTCGGAAGTTCTGTCGGAATCGTTGTTCGCACGACCTGCAATAGCGTCCCAGTTGAAGAAAATTTATTCTTCCGCTGATGGTTAAAACTCCAACCATGACATCGAGGAAAAATGACCTGAAAGATGCCTTGATTGATTTCCGACTGCGAAGGGCAGTGTTACACAAGATTCTGACTTGTTCGAGTGGATTGATTTTAGTACTATACATAAACACAACAAAGTTACTAAAAATCAGCCACTTGTGCAAGTTTTTAGGCAAAAATTTTTACATCAAAGAGCACTTTTTTGAAGGCTTTTCGTCAGAGCCAACGCAACTGTGGAACCTAATAGGCCGGTAGTACGTAACTGCCACAATATAAAAATGTTATTGAAATTTTAACGAACTATTGAATTATTAATCCCCTCTAAAAATCCTGTCTCTATGGTATGCCAAATAGTCGCGATTAGGGGTGTGCTCTATTGGCGTGATTACCTATTTAGTGCGGTTCAGCCGTCCGAACGGAAGTTGGAAATATACGCTCAAAGTCAATATCAACTCTTCACGTGTCCATTTGTTCTGTTGGCCGGTCATTTACTCTATGAATGTGTATTTTTTAGGCATTTTAATGCTCCTTTTTTATTAACCTTTCTTCTGTGCCTCTTCTTTCTTCTTCATATGCTTCTCCAACAGGGGAGAAAAAACGTGAAGCGAGGGATGTCAATGGTTGTTTATAACAATTTCACAACGTGTAATTATCTTCCCCTTCAAACACGAGTGCTTCTTTATTGTGTAATAAACTCATCGCGGTCCAAGGATTCGATTGATTTAAAAGGTCAATTTGTTCATCATAGATCTGGTTCATCTTGCTTCGTGCCTCTTTTACATCATTTCCGGAAAGTAAACACTTGATACCAGACAAAGCGCATACAATAAAAGGTGCATATTCCCCTCTCACCTCAAATGCATCATTATAACCCACAAAAAGTTTAACACCTATTTGCATAAGGCATGGACATAAATTCACAGCACAATGACATGAAACGCAATAAACGACTTTGTTTTGAAGATTATAATTTGTAGTATGAACTGAGATAATATCTTCATCTTTTTCATTACATATCCCATCCGTATATCCATGAGCCGCAACACAGCAAACTTGGTGATCAGTCATTAAATACATTACACTCTTCTCGGTTAAATCAGGAGGAACAAGTGTTGAATATCCTACTTTTCTGTCGTAACAGAATTGTTTCATATCATCTCCGCACATATCCAGAAACTCATGCAATTCCACGGATGTGTCATTATTATAGGCAATAAGTATGGAAGCCATATCTTATTTTTTCGAACGGTTAAGTTGATATATGTAATACTCGTTAAGTTTCCCCTCAAAGGATTTGCCAACAGGAGTCTGTAATCTTAATTCCTTTAGGATATCTTCCCAAGTATATGTTTTTCCTCCCAATTCACGATAAGCCTCTTTGTTGTTGTCTTCCGGATGGCGGAGTAACCATTGCTCCAATATGCAATCGAATCGAACATTCCATAAATGTTTGATTTTTTCTATTAATTCACATGCCTCCGGTATCGTTCCATTATTCCGGTCAAAGAACCAGATATAATCCTCATTAATCATTTCAATAATATCAGCACCAGCAAATTGGGTAATTGCATTGGCAGACATCATAACAATATAGAGTAAAGAAGTTCGCTCCCTTATTTGTTTCAGCACGTTAATACCTTGCAATCCATACCCGTCAAATTTGTAATCAATGAATACAATCATTTGGCTGTTGAGATTATCCAATACATACTGCAATCCACGCTGCGGGTCTTGATAAACGACGATTTCAGCATCTTGTTTAAATTTACTGATAGCACGCACGAAAGGGTGGTTTAACCCTTCGCGCATATTATCGTCAATAAATACCAATTTGTAACTCATATGTGCTAATCTTTAAACGGTAATTCTATTTGTATCGTTGTGCCTACGTCTCCAAATTCACTATCTACAACAGCTATAGTGCCCTTCAGAGATTCGACACGTGTTTTAACAATGTACAAGCCAATACCAGCTCCGCCTTGATCTTGAGTGGTAGTATTATATATCCCAAATACCCATGCCCTTTTATCAATCGGGATGCCAGTTCCGGTATCAGATATTTTCATGGTGAGTGCTTTATCCCTAATTGTTACCGAGCATCTTATAATCTTGGCTTCTGCATTCTTGAGCGCTTTGATTGAGTTATCCAAAATATTTTGAATAATATCTCTGAAGAACTGACGGTGCGTGTTTTTTAGTATTATTTTCTCAGGAAGTATAATATCCGTTTTGATGTTATTTGCTGCGAATATTGGCTGATATTCCGTAAATATTTCTCTGACAGTGTCATTAAACAGGATATCTTCCGGTTGTATATTCGCTTGGGAGTAACTCAACATGTAGTCAATGACTTTATTCACATTGACAAACTCCCCATACATTTCTTTTGCATAACGCTCGAATATTTCTTGATCATTTGGGTCGGGAAAGAACAAATTGAAATATTCCACCCGATCTCTTATCTTGTTTAATGTCGTACGTACGGCATGAGTAATATGGATTGCATACTCTTGCAAAGACATAATACTCATATATATGTTTTCCTTGCGTGCAAACTCTTCTTCAGCCTCTTTTTTGTCTTTTATAGCAGTTTTAACCGCTTTGCCAGTTTTTTTAGCCTGTGCGACAACCGGAGAAAGGCGGTCTTTCAACTCCGGATTCTGCTCAGCAATTGACTCCACAGAAGAAATGAATGATTGGAGATCTGCCCCCGCCGATTCCAAAGTATCTGTGTTTTGCTGTTTGCGTATTTTGCGCGTATATTCTTTGAACCGTTCTATCGCATCCAGTTGGGCAATGATGAATTCTTTCAATTCCCGATATTCGTTATTGTCCACGAAATCTTGTCTATTTGTAGCGTCTATAATATTGGGGTTGTCCGCTTTCGTTATGCCTACAATGCCGATGATTTCCCTGGTGCTTACACGATTGAAGATGTCTTGCCATAACCGTTTGTCAATGCCCAAGATATCACGTTTTTTATCATTGCTGGTTTCGCTTTCTGCAAATGGCGTTGTGATAACTCCGTCTCTGTAAATTTTAATACCGTCAATTTGATTGTTGGGAAATTCTTTGCGGTATTTGCGTCGGGCCATTTCATCAAAGAAATATACTCTCATTTGTACTCCGCCAAATGATTTAATAGCGGTTTGCCGGATATCAATCTGCCCGGTATGTTCGTTGAAAAATACAGTTTCCTGTTTCCCCGTTTCTTTATTGTAAGAAATAGAGAAATGAACCGTTGCAAGATTTACATCCTCAATACTCTTGTTGGCATAGGTATCAATATTATATTCGGGTGCTATAACTCTGATTCGAAATGGAAATCTGATGTTCTCGAATGGCGAAATAAGCCTTGCTACCTCGGCAATAAAACGCTGAATATCATCTTCGACCCACACTTCCCGTACATTGGTGATATTTAGCGTGGTTCCGTGTTCGGCATTCTCTTGAGCAGGAGAAAATTCATAGTGATTCTCTATGTCTGTAAAGAGACTTAATTGCTGGCTATTACTATTGTTATAGTATGATTCCCAATCAATTTCTACATTCAGCCATTTTTCATCCCCTTCCTGTTTGGTAATAATGTTCACCTTGTCACCTAATTTGTCCACAGCGAACCGACCGATTCCCTTTTCTCCTACGCATTTGCGATGAAAAGGAAATGGGGTATATGGATTAGAGCGTTTGTTGGACGTACCAATTACCATCCATTTGTCCCGTATGTCGACAAAAGACATTCCGAAACCATTATCAGTGATTGTTATTGTAGAATCATTCTTTTCTATCCCCACATTCTCAAATAGGACAGTTACTTCAGTAGCATTGGCGTCATAACAGTTCTTTACCAATTCAAACAAGGCAGTCACGCGGTCTGTGATAAGGTCGCGTCCTATTAGCCGAAATGTGCTGACATCAAAACGCCATTTTAATATTCCATTATCTTCCATAATTATTTCTTTTCATTCAGACCAGAAATATGTGACATGATACTTTCTGCTATTACTTCTCCCAATCGGGGAGGTACAGCATTGCCGATATATCGAGAGGCTTTTGTCAGAGAAACTTCTTGCTCATTCGGGAAGAATTTGTATGTGATTGGGAATGTTTGAAACAAAGCTGCTTCTCTTGCCGAAATGGCTCTGTTTTGCATGGGATGACCAAAACGGCCATTGCCAATACCTGTACAAAGTGTTGTCATTGTCGGAGCAGGTTCTTCCCATACCATTCTGCCATAAACGCTTCCGAAGCTTTTCCCACTCTCTCTCTTATGACACTCCAACATCAGTTCCTTGGGCCAATCTCTCCAACTCCCACCATAAGGAGTTGCTTCCAGTCTCTGAAGATTAATAGAAGATAAAGAACGGCAACGGTGCAGGGTGTCGGTTGAGCAGCCCTTACCTGCTTCAATAGGCGGAAGATTACCAATGACATCTTTAACCGTTACATAATTGTTTTTGTTATGAGTGGGCGGAATTAGGTCAATATCGCCTAGCCTTGAAGCTAATAGGACTAATCGTTTGCGAGTTTGTGGGATACCATAATCAGGACAATAAACTACTTTATAGTTGACATGATATCCTTCATCTTGCAAAGTATTTACAAAATCAGCCAAAACAGATTTCAATTTAAAAGAGACTATTGCCGGAACATTCTCCATTGTGACTATTTCCGGGTGAACTTCTTTTACAAGTCTGCCAAACTCGTACAATAGGCTATATTTGTTTTTATCTTTATTTTTGTTTTTGAAAGCATACGAAGAAAACGGTTGGCAAGGAGCGCAGCCTGCTAATACACGAATAATATTTCCTTTTTTAGAATACAGTTTACTAATCTCTTCTCCTTTAATTGTCCGGACATCTCTATAGTTGAAAAATCCTCCAGTGTTGGTTTCGTAGGCATATTGGCATGTCCAATCCAGATCATAACCAGCAAGGATTTTCATTCCTTGACACTTCAGTCCGTAGCTCAAGCCCCCTATCCCGCAGAACAGGTCAACAACTTCATAAGTATATTTTTTTTTCCTTGCCATAAGGGCAATTTTATTCATTTTACAATTTCGGGCGCAAAGGTACTGCGCTTGCGCTACGGCGCAGTACGACTCCCGATGAATCATCGGTCATATAAACTCTCGCCGTGCGTTACGCTTTCCCCATAGCAAGCACTATGTTAGCTTACTCTGAGAACCCCATTTTACATTTTCGGGTGCAAAATTACAAATAATTTTTGAGATATGCAAGAAAAATCAGAGATTTTTATTCGTTTTCGTTGTATTTGGTTGTCATTTTTTCGCTATCGCTACGTAGGTGGCAGACAAATAACGCGGCAATCACGCGAGAATCACGCGGAAATCACGCGGAAATGATAGATAAAATATATTGACGGAGGAAAAGCCCGATGATATTGGGCGGAAGTGCCAAGAACGGGAGATACGAGCGTGGTGATACAGATGCGCACGGTAGAGACGTACGATGCGACGAATAAACAGTAGCGGATTCTACGCTCTCAGGCGTTGCAGCAAGCGTTCGAGCCAGCGGAGGTTGCTTTGGTTCTTGCAGATAATATGGTCGTAGTACTCATAAAAAAGTATCCTGACCTTTTATTCCTCACGGCGGATGTGGGCGCCAATGGCGTTGAGGCGGTGTTCGATGTCTTCGTAGCCGCGGTCAATCTGGTCGATATGGTCAATACGGCTGGTGCCTTCGGCACTCATGGCGGCAATCAGCATAGCAATACCCGCACGGATATCCGGAGAAGTCATATTATTGCGTTTGAGTTGTCGTGCGTGGTCATGGCCAATGACCACTGCTCTATGCGGGTCGCAGAGGATGATCTGTGCGCCCATGTCTATCAGTTTGTCCACGAAGAAAAGACGCGATTCGAACATCTTCTGGTGGATTAGCACGGAGCCTTTCGCCTGCGTAGCCACCACCAGCAGCACAGACAGCAAGTCCGGCGTCAAACCCGGCCACGGGGCATCTGCAACGGTAAGAATAGACCCATCAAGGAAGGATTCTATCTGATAGTGCTCCTGCGCAGGAATAACGAGGTCATCGCCCTCTGCGTCTATCCGTATTCCCAATCGCCGGAAAGCGTCGGGAATGATTCCCAAATCGCGAATACCTGCATTCCTGATACGCAACTCCGAGCCCGTGATGGCCGCCATGCCGATGAACGATCCCACCTCAATCATATCCGGCAGCAGCTTGTGCTGTGCGCCGTGAAGCGTCTTGACGCCTTCGATCGTCAGCAGGTTACTCCCTACTCCGCTGATTTTCGCGCCCATAGCATTGAGCATCCGGCATAGTTGCTGGACGTACGGCTCGCATGCGGCATTGTAAATCGTGGTTGTCCCTTTCGCCAGCACGGCAGCCATAATAATGTTCGCCGTTCCGGTAACAGATGCCTCGTCGAGCAACATATACGCGCCTTTGAGGCTCTTGCCGCTAAAACGGTACGCCAACAGTTCCTGGTCGTACGTGAAAGAAGCGCCGAGATTGACCATACCCTGGAAATGCGTATCAAGACGCCGGCGGCCAATCTTATCTCCTCCGGGTTTGGCATACGTCACTTCGCCCAGCCGTGCCAAAAGCGGACCGATAAGCATGACAGAGCCACGCAGTTTATTGCATTTCTTGAGAAAATCCGCACTCCGCAGATACGCCGTGTCGAGATTAGCCGCCGTGAAGGCGTACTTGCCCTTGGATAACTTCTCGACCGTCACGCCAACAGACCCGAGCAGGTCGATGAGATTATTGACGTCGAGGATATTCGGGATATTGTCAATGACAACTGTTTCCTTCGTCAAGAGTACTGCACAGAGGACTTGCAAAGCCTCGTTTTTCGCGCCTTGCGGGGTGATACTGCCATGCAGTTTATGACCGCCTTCTACTACAAAACTTGCCATAAAAGTATTTACAATTTAGTCATTTACAATTTACCATTAAATATAGTTCACCTCGGGGGAGATGGTAATGTTAAACTTCTCTTTTACATCCTTGCAGACAGCCGCGGCGAGACGGATGATGTCATCCGGTGTAGCGTTGCCGTTGTTGACCAGCACGAGAGGTTGCTTGGGATAACATTGTGCGCCGCCTATTTTCCTGCCCTTCCACCCGCATTGCTCAATCAGCCACGCCGCCGGAATCTTGATTCCGCCGTCCTGCTCATAGTGCGGTACTTTCTCATAACGCGCAGCAATAGGCTCATACAACCCGCGCGGCACAATAGGATTTTTGAAGAAAGAACCTGCCGAACCTGTTTCGCTCACCTCCGGCAGTTTCTGTCGGCGGATGCGGACCACCGCCTTGCGAATGGCTGTTGCGGATATTTCACCACGCACTTCGCCGCGCAGATCGCCATAATCCAACTTCGGTTCGAGATGTTTGTCGAGTTTATACACAACGTGTGTAATGATATACTTGCCGCGCAACTCGTTCTTGAAAATACTGTCGCGATAACCGTATTTGCACTCGGCATTCGTGAACACGCGCTCTGCACCGTCTTCTACAGACACTGCCCGCACACTCTCTATCACATCTTTCGCCTCTACGCCATACGCCCCAACATTCTGCACAGCACTTGCACCCACTTCACCGGGAATATAACTAAGGTTCTCCATACCCGAGGTGCCCATGTCGCATAGTTGCGCAATCAGGTCGTCAAGGACAAGTCCGTTGTCCGCCTCTATCCACACGTTCTCATTATCCTCACGCACGCACCGCGCTCTCCGCATGGCGGAATGTAGCACAACGCCGTCAAAGTCCCCGGTAAACAACAGATTGCTCCCCTGCCCTATATGCAACATTTTCTCGCCCTTATAGCGCACAAGCAGTTCTTTCAATTCCTCCACACTGCTATATTCCGCAAACACTTTCGCCTTCACATCCATCCGAAAGGTGTTGTACGGCAGAAGAGATATGTTTTCTTGAATAGACATTCCTAAGTCGTAATTTTTAATTCGTAATTTAGATGCAAGAGGCGTCACTCGGCATTCTCCAGTCGCCGCGGGGCGAAAGACCCACCGACACCACTTTCGGTCCGTCGGGCATACACGAACGCTTGAACTGCTGCGTGCAGAAACGCCGCATGAACGTATTCAGCCATTTGTCTATCGTCTGTTCGTCGTACTTGTCCTCAAACGCCTGACACGCCATATAGCGGATCTTCTCACGCGTGAAACCGTAGCGCAGGAAATAGTAGATGAAGAAATCGTGCAACTCATACGGTCCGACTTTGTCCTCTGTCTTCTGTGCAATTTTGCCCTGCTCGTCCGTGGGTAGCAGTTCCGGCGATACAGGTGTCTCCACCACGTCCATCAGCACTTGTCTCAACTCTTCACCAAAGAGGTTCTCCGCCGCGTATTTCACCAGGTATCGCACCAGCGTCTTGGGGATACCCGCATTCACACCGTACATCGACATCTGGTCGCCATTATAGGTACACCAGCCTAATGCCAGCTCGCTCAGATCGCCTGTTCCAACGACAAGACCATTCATCTGGTTGGCTATATCCATAAGGTTCAGCGTGCGTATGCGCGCCTGCGCGTTCTCATAGGTTATGTCGTGTGTCTCCAGGTCATGTCCCAGATCTTGCAGATGTTGGATTGCCATCTCGCGGATAGAGATCTCGCGGTGAGTGATTTCCAATAGTTGCATAAGGCTGACGGCGTTTTGGTAAGTCCTGTCGCTGGTGCCGAAACCCGGCATCGTTACGCCTACCACGCGGCTGCGGTCATAACCCATCCGGTCGGCGGCCATCACTGCTACCAGCAGTGCAAGCGTGCTGTCCAGACCGCCGGAAATACCCAACACCAGCGTCTCTGAATGTGTATGTTCCCAACGGCGCATCAATGCACTCGTCTGGATGGAGAACACATCCATACAATAGTTGTCCTCATCCCCTCTCTCGGGCAGGAACGGAGCCGTGGAGAACTGGCGATGCACCGGCTCGGTGTATTCGTCCTCACGCTCGATAGGAGCCACATTGATATGCCGGTAATGGCCGGCCTTGTCTTTCGTGAAATTGGTGTTGCGCTGCCGGTCGGTACGCAGCCGCTCGATATCTATCTCCTGGATGGTCATTGTGCCGCCTCGCTGGAATCGTTCGCCTTCTTCCAGCATCGTGCCGTTCTCGGCTATATAGGTACTGCCCGAATATACCACATCCGTTGTACTCTCCCCTACGCCAGCAGAGGTATAGACATACCCGCAATGCACACGAGCCGACTGCTGGGTAATCATCTGACGGCGGAAATGATGCTTGCCCACCAGGCAGTTGCTGCTCGACAGGTTGAAAATCAACTCTGCTCCCTGAATCGACAACTGCGTGCTCGGCGGCAGAGGCGACCACAGATCTTCGCAAATCTCTATACCGAAAGTATAATTGCGCGTGGTGAACAACAAATCCGTTCCGAACGGCACTTCCCCGCTCCATATTTCTATTTTCGGAATACGCGGCGCAATGCCTCCGGGCGTGTATTCGCGTGCCGCACGCCCGGACGTGAACCAGCGTTTCTCGTAGAACTCGCCGGTGTTCGGAAGATTGACTTTGGGCACAACGCCCATCACTTCGCCGTCCGTCATCACAAACGCGCAGTTGAACAAATCGTTATCTACCTGCAGCGGAGCACCCACCAGCACTATAATCGCCTTGCCGCGCGTATAAGTGCATAAATCCTCCAACTCGCGCATACAACTCTGCTGCAACTGCTGCGTGAAGAACAAATCGGCGCAGGTATAACCCGTTATGCTCAACTCGGGGAAACAGACCACCTCCACTCCTTCGTTCAGCGCTTCGTCTATCTGAAGCTTGATCTGTCCGGCGTTGAATTTGCAATCAGCTACGCGTATCGCAGGTACAGCGGCTGCTACGCGCACAAATCCGAAATTGGTATTCATAGGATAGTTATTGTATTTATTCACATATTTAGCGCACAAAGTTACAAAAAATTATGCACATACGCAACAAAATGAAGAAATTTATGATTTTTTTCTTAAAATATTTGGTCATATCAAAAAAAAGCAGTACCTTTGCAATCGCTTTTCGGAAATAACTATCCGCAACGCGAGGTGCTATCGTCTAGTGGCCTAGGACAACGGCCTCTCACGCCGTAAACCCCGGTTCGAGTCCGGGTAGCACTACACATGGTGAGAAAAAGAGCAAGTCAACTTGCTCTTTTTTAGTTTTTCCTAAAAAAAATCAACAATTATTTGCTCATTCGGAAAATAATTTGTAACTTTGCGCGATATTTGTGTGTTATGCATACAATGAACAGAAAAAAGCATATATATTCAATGCTGGTTGCAGCGCTGTTGCTGCTTGTGGCGCAGTCTGTTACAGCACAAAAATACTACGACCAAAGATTCTCGCCCAAACAGTCGGTTTTCAGAAGTCGTGACGGCTTCAACTCCGAGCAATTCAGTTTTGGCGTAAACGCTTTGTATTATTTCGGCGATGCGGAGGTAGGAAGAGTGGATGGCAAACTTCCTATTGTCAGTGATTTCTCGGTAAACAACATCAACGCATCTGCCTTTTTCGCATACCATAAACCTTTCAACGAGTTTGTCGGCCTGAGATGCGCCGCGGCTTTGGGATTGCTTAGGGGTGACAACACCTCGGCTATCAAGAAATACACAGGCTCGTCGCGCAAATTCACATCGGTCTTCCTGCAACCCGCTGTAGGAGTTCAGATCTACCCGATTGAGCATTACGGATTGTATTTCTATGCCGGTGTCGGTGTGGCTCTCAGCCATTTCATCAGACACCAGTTCACCGGCGTTTCCGATGAGGAAAGACCGTCATTCAGCGTCCTGCCTATGGGGCAGGCGTCCATCGGTTATGCAATCAACCTCACGCCGGGATGGCGCATGGATCTGCATGGAAGTTTCGAAATGGGATTCTGTGATGTCAAGAATGTCAACCTGGACGGATGGCCCGTACGGACTTCGTTCTTCAACAGCTGGCCCGACGGATGGTTCTCGGTGGGCGTTACGTTCTATTTCAGGCAGGAAAAGGGATTGCCGCGGATGGGATCTTATTAGCAACCGTTACGGCCGGAAGGCTGCATGTAAGGAGAATTTTCTCTATCATAATTACCATTGGGTCTCATTTGAAGGCAGTATAGATGGTACTGATACCGAGTGTCTGGGGAATGAAATGCTCCTGCACAAATCCGATATCATGCAGGTGCTGCACAAAGGCCTCGCCCCATACAAACCCCTTCACGCTGCGGTTCAGATAGGTGTATGCCGTCTTGTCATGGCTCACTATCCGGCCGATGAATGGCAGGATATACGAAAAATAAATGTCATACACCTTGCGTATAATGGGATTTCCCGGATACGAGAACTCAAGAATCACTACCTGCCCGCCGGGTTTCAGCACACGGTACATCTCCCTTAGCCCTGCATCCAGATCCGCAAAGTTCCGGCAACCGAAAGCACAAGTCACGGCATCAAAACGCCCTTCCTCATAGGGCATCTCCTGGGCATTACCATATACAAACTCCACCTCCGTACTTCCGTCCATTCGCCCTTTCGCCTTTTCCCTTTCAATTTTCTCCTCCCCTATGGCCATCATCTCGGTGGACAGATCAATACCCGTTACTTGCAGGGCTTTGCCTTGACGCAGCATCTCTATTGTCAGGTCGGCAGTGCCGATAGCCACGTCCAGCACACGCTGAACCGGCTGCATCTTCTCCACTGCCTTTCTGCGCCATATACGGTCTATGTTCAGCGACAGACCGTGATTCAGTCCGTCATACGTCTTCGCTATACGGTCAAAAAGACTGCCTATGTTTTGTTTCTCGTCCATAATTCCGCGCAAAGTTACAAAGAAATTTTGACATGTGCAAATTATTTTGTACCTTTGCACAAAAATTGATAGAATATGCCCCTTCCTTCCAACCCCGACATGTTAGTCAGTTTCCTCAACATGAAACTGCGCGACCAATACCCCACTTTGGAATCCTTGTGCGAAGATCTGGACCTCAATCCTGACGAACTCTGCCAAAATCTCCGCCTCGCCGGCTACGAATACAGCCACGAAGCCAGATGTTTCTGGTAAATGGAAAATTGAAAGGACGGCAGTACTGACATTTTGGCAGACCTACACCGTTTGGCACAAATATTGACACATTCTGTATGGACATGCGAGCCCACTTCCTGTGCTCCACCCCTGCACACCGCCTGCATCCACAGCACATCGGGGGTATATCGGGAGTACATCGGGGGTATATCGGGAGTACATCGGATGAATATCGTATCCTACCCAACCCTATAATATACATAGTATATTATCCCGTGATTTTCGCAGATGCATGACTAAATATTTTTAAAACACACATATTATGAGCAAAATTCTACCATTAGCAGACCGCGTGCTTGTCAAGCCCGCAGCTGCAGAAGAAAAAACCCTCGGCGGAATCATCATCCCCGACAGTGCGAAAGAGAAACCCCTGCGCGGTGAAGTGCTCGCCGCAGGCAACGGAACAAAAGACGAAGAGATGGTCCTCAAAGCCGGTGACCAAGTCCTCTACGGCAAATACGCCGGTACAGAGCTTGAACTCGATGGAGAAAAATTCCTCATCATGCGTCAATCTGACGTCCTCGCAATTTTGAAATAACACTAGCCGACTAGTCAACTGGTCAGCTAGACAACTAGTAAAATTCACACAACTATGGCAAAAGATATTACCTATAATGTAGAGGCGCGTGAAGCGCTGAAGCGTGGCGTGGACCAACTGGCCGACGCAGTCAAAGTGACACTGGGTCCGAAGGGACGCAATGTAGTGATCGACAAGAAATACGGTGCTCCTCAAATTACCAAAGACGGAGTGACGGTAGCCAAAGAAGTAGAACTGAAAGATGCCGCTGAGAACCTCGGTGCACAGCTCGTCAAAGAGGTTGCCTCCAAGACAGGCGACCAGGCAGGCGACGGAACCACTACCGCAACCGTGCTGGCGCAAGCTATCGTAGGCGTGGGGCTCAAGAACGTGACCGCAGGCGCTAACCCGCTTGACCTCAAACGCGGTATTGACAAAGCCGTCGCAGCCGTAGTGGCTGAAATCAAGAAGACCGCCGAGGTGGTAGGCAACGACTTTGACAAGATCGAGCAAGTGGCTACCGTTTCTGCCAACAACGACGCAGAGATCGGCAAACTGATTGCAGACGCTATGCGCAAGGTTTCCAAAGACGGTGTCATCACTATCGGTGAGGCCAAGGGCATGGACACCACTATCGATGTGGTACAAGGTATGCAGTTCGACCGCGGATATATCAGCCCGTATTTTGTCACCAACACCGAGACCATGCAGGTGGAGATGGACAAACCGTACATCCTCATCTACGACAAGAAAATCTCCAACCTCAAGGAGTTGCTGCCGGTGCTTGAACCTGCCGTTCAGAGCGGAAGACCGTTCCTGATTATCGCAGAGGACGTGGATAGCGAAGCACTGACCGCACTGGTTGTCAACCGTCTGCGTGCACAGCTGAAGATATGCGCAGTAAAAGCTCCGGGCTTCGGCGACCGCCGCAAAGAAATGCTCGAAGACATTGCCATCCTCACAGGAGGAACCGTCATCAGCGAGGAGAAAGGCATCAAACTGGAGCAGGCTACCCTCGATATGCTTGGTACAGCGGAAACTATCAACGTGACCAAGGACAACACCACCATCGTCAACGGTGCGGGCGACAAAGATGCTATCGCAGCACGCGTGGCTCAGATTAAGGCGCAGATTGCCGCCACCAAATCAACCTACGACAAAGAAAAACTGCAAGAACGTCTTGCCAAATTGGCAGGCGGCGTGGCACAACTGAACGTAGGTGCAGCCTCCGAGGTGGAGATGAAAGAGAAGAAAGACCGCGTGGACGATGCTCTCTCCGCTACACGCGCTGCTATCGAAGAAGGTATCGTGCCGGGGGGCGGCGTGATGTACATCCGCGCACAAGCTGCACTGGACGGTATCAAAGGTGCCAACGAGGACGAGCAGACAGGTATCGAGATTGTACGCCGTGCCATCGAGGAACCGCTCCGTCAGATTGTTGCCAACGCTGGCGAGGAAGGAGCTGTAGTAGTCGATAAAGTTCGTGCCGGCAAGGGTGATTTCGGTTACAACGCCCGTACAGACAAGTACGAGAACCTGTTTGAAGCAGGTGTCGTTGATCCGGCTAAGGTAGCCCGCGTGGCTCTGGAGAACGCCGCTTCCGTTGCAGGTATGTTCCTCACCACCGAATGTGTCATCGTGGACCATCCCGAGGAGCACCCCGCTCCCGCAATGCCGGCAGGCGGCATGGGAGGCATGATGTAATCATGCCAATCCTGGAACTCCAGAAATCCAGAAATCCAAAACTCTGGAATTCAAGAGTTCGCTCCCCAACAAAAAATGACACTCGTGTGAGTGTCATTTTTGTATCAGTCTGCTCAGCAGTTCATACACTTCGGCTTTCTCGTCCGGCGAGAAAGCCGATTTTGTTACCGCTCCCCTCAACACCTCCAGATGATGCCTCATCACATTCTTGTCATCGCGCTTCGCAGGTCCCGTCTGCGCCTCTTTGGGTGTAATCTTGTGCACTTTCTGTGCCGTCTGGTCAATCAGCGGCAGCAATGCCTGGAAAGGTATCTGTGTATCTGCCAGAATATCCTCCGCTATCCGGTACATCAGATTGCTGAAGTTGTTGGCAAACACGCCTGCTACATGCAGACGCTCGCGGTCATGCTGATCCACCTCATAGATACGGTTTGTCAGCATCTGAGCCAGCGAATAGATAGCGGCGATGTCGTCTATGTTATGCCCCGAGATAAAACAGGGAATCCCGCTCCACTCGTCTGTCAGCACATCCCGGCTGAATGACTGAAAGAAATACAGTATTCCCGAATGGGGCTTGTCTTCTCCGAACACCTCTATAGGCATCGTTCCCGAGGTGTGCAGATGAATCGCTTCGGGTGCATCTACTGTCGCTATAACCTCCCTGAGAGCATGATCCGCGATAGCGTAGATATACACATCCGCCTGCGGCAACTGCCGGATGGCTTCGCGCGAAGTCTTTTCGTCCGTCAGCGGCCGTCCATGAACCAGCTCGGTCTTTATACCCTTGAGCGCAAAGCCATGGTGTAGATTCGTCCCTACACTCCCCGCTCCTATAATAGTTATTCGCATAATTTAGTGATTGGTTTCATTTTTCTGTTTCAACCGAAGCAGTCGTACTACTATATATATATTATAGCTATTCTTGATACGGATAAAGAAAGAACCGTTTGCGTGCGCAGAAGCGGCACGCGTAATCGGAGCCACACGCTTGCTCAATATTCAGTATTTCTGCTAATTTTGCCATTATTGTTTCTGTTGTCGGGGAGAACAAGGATTATTCTATACTAACGGACTAAACGGACAGAATGACCGTAGTAGCGGTAGTAGTAGTTCTGCGGATGGAGGTAGTCCGAATAGAAGTAGAGGGCGTACGTGCTCGTGCCGTAGTATGGCGTAGCCGACCAGTAGTAACCGCCCGAACCCCTATTGTACACACCCGTGCCGTTGCGGCCGCCCGCAGCAGGCAAGAAGACAGCACCCGCGGCTTCCATCACTGCCCATTGTTCCGAAGTGTAGGTGTTGTGAGAGAAGTTATCTCCATTAGAGTTATTGTAATAACTGCCTTGATCTTCAAGACCCTGTGTGGTACTTGCAGTAAAAGAAGCACCTTCCGGCAAGGTCCAGTCGTCCGGCAGAAGAATCGTACCGTTTACGCCATTCACACTACCCAAACCAAACAGCGTAGCAGCGTTCGTACGGGTGTAGAACAAATACACCCACTCGTCTTTAGTCAGCGTGCGCCAAGTGTTGGCAGTGTTGCCGCCATTGGAGATGGCATTCACGCCCCAGTCGGTAAAGGTGGAATAGTCGCTATCATCGGTGCTTGTGTTTGTGGGATTACTTCCCGTTCCCCACCCAAAGAGGTCTATCCAACCAATGTATATCCAATCAATATAAGAGGCAGAGATATTGGTATTTGCTCCGCCAATAGTGTCATATTGGTTTTCGGCGAATCGCCATGTGCCGGTACTGGGTTGGTATTGCAGGTTACCCTGCGAGAACTGAACCTGTGTCGTGGTACTGACAGAGAACTTGCCGCTGAGTTCACCTGTAGGAACAGACGGTGCTTCTACATCCACGAACACAATGCTGTCCACTGCGCCATATTTTTCTTCATAGGCGATTGTGCCTTCTTTATACACACGAATTTTCTTTACTGTTTCTTGCGCACTCACGTTTATTGCCATTACAGCGGCTACTGCCATTAAGATAATCTTTTTCATTATTGCTTGTTTTTTAGTTCTCACTTTTGATTATTCGACCTTGTACATCGTACATTGTCCCTTTGTACATGATATAGAGTTGTCCGTTGCGGATGAACCTTGTACATTGTACTTGGTCACTTGGGACTTGTTCTACTGCTGTCGGCGTGTCGGGAGTGCCTTCTGCAAACTCTACGCGGGCTATTTCAGCAAACGGCACGCTCAGCAGCACGGTTCCGGCGTTGTTCACTACATCCACAGCATCTGCGGACAATACTAATTTGCGCACGCTCTCCGTGGCAAACGCTTGGTCAGAACCGTTGGTGCTCACCACGCGCACAATCGGCTCTGCGCTCACTCCTACCGCCATCAGCAGCAGGGAGAGAATAAAGATTCTTCGTTTCTTATTCATACGTTGAATTATTATGGGTTACCTTATAGAGTCTTTTAGGACTTCAGGGTCATTAGGGTCATTATACACAGAAAGATAGATAGCGGTCATAGTGCTGTTATGCGAATGACGGTGCAAAAGTACAATAAAAATCCCATATATGCAAATGTTTGTGGAATTTTTTGATGGTAATTTGATTATATTGTCGTTATGTTGTCGTCGTAACGTGGTTCCGTGATGGTCGCGTGGGAATATCGAATTTCGCCACACTTAACAAGCGCCCGGGTTGTCTATCGGATGAAGTGCATGGATTGCCGCTCCTCACGTGCGGGGACAGCAGGCGCGGAGGGTGAACGGAGGCCGCGTAGCATCCAGGCGAGGTTGTGGGCGAGAGTACGCATGGTCTGCATCCCTTCGGTATCCTGCGCCACCTGACCGGGTTCGCGTCCGTAAGCAATATTCCAGTACTGGGAAGTGGCAATGGGCATGTTCATCATCTGGAGCGGCATCTGCAGGCATTGGAAAGCAGCCGTGGCACCGCCGCGACGGCAGATAGTGACGACTGCAGCAGGCTTGTTCTGCACCGCTGCGCCATTGGAATAGAAGGCACGCTGGATGACAGCCATGAGCGCGCCGTTGGGCTGACCGTAATACACCGGCGAGGCGAAAACGAAACCATCGGATTCGGCAAACTTAGCCGAAATGCGGTTACAGATATCATCGTCGAAAACGCAGCGTCCGTCACCGTTAGCGGCACATCGTCCGCAGGCCACACAGCCACGGACAGGCTTGTTGCCTATCCAAAGGATTTCAGACTCGATGCCCTCCGATTGCAGGGTTTGCGCTATTTCCGTAAGCGCGGTAAACGTGTTGCCCGATTTACGGGGGCTACCGTTGAGAAGAAGAACCTTCATTGGAAATTAAAAATTAAAAATTATGACTTACGAATTATGAATTATGAATTTTAGTGCAAAGATACAACAAAAAATGCATATATGCAAATAAATAGTTACTTTTAGGTATTGCGTATGTGAAAAAAAAACAGTAATTTTGCCATCGATTTTGTAAATACCAACCAAATTATGGGACATCATCACCATCATGAGCATGCGAAACCGCAGACGACAGACAAACGCATGCGGAGTATATTGATAATCAGCATCGTGCTGAATCTATTGTTTGTCGCTGTCGAGGCAGGCATAGGAGTATGGAAAAACAGTCTGTCGCTGCTGAGCGACGCGGGACACAACCTGAGCGATGTGTTTTCGCTGGCGTTGGTGCTGGTAGGCTTCTATCTGGCGCAACGCGCCGCCAACAGCCACTATACCTACGGATATAAGAAATCCACTATCCTGATCTCCCTGCTGAATGCGTTGCTGCTGCTGGTAGCAGTAGGCGTGATTGTCGCCGAGAGTATCCACAAACTGCGAACGCCCGTTGCTATCGATGGAGCGGCTATCTCATGGACGGCAGGCGTGGGTATTTTAGTGAACGGTCTCACCACACTGCTGCTGATGCGCGGTCAGCAGAACGACCTGAATGTGCGCGGGGCATTCCTGCACATGGCTGCGGACACATTAGTGAGCATAGGGGTAGTCATCAGCGGCGTGGTTATCGTTTTCACCGGTTGGTACATCATTGACCCCATTATCAGTATCGTGATAGCCATAGTGATTTTGATCAGCACCTGGGAGCTCCTGCACGACAGCGTACGTCTGGCATTGGACGGCGTGCCGGAGAACGTAGAGATTGACCATCTGCGCGAACGGATTAAAAAGACGCCTCATGTAACAGATGTACACCATATCCATGTATGGGCCATGAGCACAACCGAGAATGCTCTGACCGCACATATCGTAGTGGACGACATGGCTAACGCCCATGAGGCAGTGCATACTATCAAGCACGAGCTGGCGGAAGAGGGTATCTCTCACGCTACCATCGAGGCCGAACTGCCGGACGACGAGTGTGATGAAAAAGAGTGCCATTAACATACCGGAAGGCTGCACGCGTGTGCTACTGCACGCCTGCTGTGCGCCGTGTTCGTCAGCCATCGTGGAATGGCTGACTGCACACGAGATAGAGCCGGTAATCTATTACTATAACCCGAACATCTATCCGCGGGAGGAATACGAGATCCGCAAGAACGAGAGCAAACGGCATGCGGAGAACTTAGGCATCCGATGGATAGACGGGGATAATGGCGAATGGCAGGCGCAACACGACAAATGGCGATGCACAGTAACGGGTTTGGAGAACGAGCCGGAGAGAGGCAAGAGGTGCGAGGTGTGTTTCTACCACCGGCTGCTGGCTGCCGCCAGGAAAGCGCAGGAATTGGGAATTCCATTCTTCGCTACTACCCTCGCCTCCTCGCGATGGAAGAACATTGACCAGGTGAATGCCGCGGGCATAGCGGCTCAGAAAGCAATAATATGTGCAGATTCACCGCAGTTCTGGGCGCAGAACTGGAGGAAAGACGGTTTGCAGGACCGCCGCAACGCGTTGCTCAAAGAATACGGATTCTACAACCAACAGTACTGCGGCTGCGAATTCTCTCAAGCAGCCCGCGCCTAACAGCCAACAACTATTCTTTTCTTTCCAACGCCCAGCGGAACCCGACATAAATTTTCCATCCTGTTGTAGGTCCCCATACCATCGAAGCATCGTATTCAGGAGAGTATGGGTCCACCAGTCCCTGGCTGTCCAACGCTCCGAGCACAGGCTGCGTCTGGCGGAAATTGGTCATGTTCTCCGCCCCGACATAGAGCGAACAAGTGCGCCAGTACTTGGTAATCTGCGCCAACAATTGCGGATACCATTTATGGTAAAGATTGCCGTTGCGTGTGTAATACTGCCCGGAATTGTTGGCAAGGCACTCCGCAGCCAATCCGTCGGGCATGCGTCCCGGACCATTGAACTGCGCCGTGACATCAAACTGCCATTTCTTGAGCGGCGTCTGGTAACTGGTGGTTATCACTCCCTTGAATCTGTTTTGGAGCGCTTTTTCTCTCAATTGGTACTGTCCTGTAGCCGTATTGAGGGTGGTTTGCCGCACGTCGTTGTAACGGAAAGCAGCGGTGATAGTCCAGCCGCGCAGGATTTCCATGGAAGCCTCAATCTGCGCGTTGTGGCTATAACTGCGTGCGTCAGGAATGTCACTCAGGTTATAGAACCCAACACCGTACCGCGAGGCATCAAGGTCGGCAATAAGCCCATTAAGAAAAGTAGTGTAATAATATTCGGCGGAGAGCTGGAGCGTACGGTTGCCAAGAGGAATATCAAACGTGGTGGTGAGCCCAGCGTTGACGCTTCTCTCCTGTTGAGGAGTCCAATCAGCGGTTTTCAACTGCCATTGACGGGCCGAAGGCAGGAACTGCGCATTATCGGCTATCAGGTTCGGACTGCGGTATCCCAAACCAACGCTTGAGCGTAGCGTCCACCATTCGAAAGGCGCATAGCGGACGTTAAGACGCGGCGTGGCAAACACACCATACGCAGTAGAATAATCCACGCGCGCACCGGCAATCATGGAGAAAGTGTCCGCAATCTTGTAGTTATATTCGGCAAAGATGCCCGGCGTCAGTTCCCATCGGTCAAGCGATGGGATAATAGACAACTGCTCCCAATACTTGTCGAAATTTATGCTGATTCCGGCGGAGAGTTTATGGTCGTTGTCCGTATCGCCAAGGATAGGATTTCCCTCCCAGTTGTTCTCGAAGATAGCATTGAGGTAGGCGTTTGCCTGCGAGGCGTTCCATATGCGCGTACCATAAGCGTTACGCTGGTTATGATAGGACGCGGCAGCGATGAGTCCGATGGACATACCCGTTTCTTCGTCCAGGATGATACCGTTTTTCATAAATCCCTCGATGCGGTCAGAACGGAGGTCGATGAGATAGGGGTCGGATGGCAGGGTCTTGCCCATGCGGCGTAGCATGTAATTGTCCCGCTGTCCACCGTGCCGCTCGTCGTGCAGCCCGCGCACAAGGAACTGGAAGGTATATTCGTCATTACGATAGTACCACCGGTTGAGGAGGTTGAGATTGCGGTTGAGCGGCATGTCAAGAAAGCCGTCCATATTGTCATCCATCGCCCATGCGCCCTCCTGATAATGGGCGAGCACACCCGTAGAGAGTGTACCGAGCATAGGGTCGTCTGGGATAGGTATGTCCCACCCTCCCGTGGCATTCACCTCCGCATGCAACTCACTGTTGAGCATGAGATTGACGGCAACGGGGTCCTGGGTTTGCGGTTTGAGGTACTCTACGTTGATTTGTCCGGAGATAGCCTCGTATCCGTTGATGACGGATGAGGTACCTTTGCTTACCTGAATAGACTGCATCCATGGTCCGGGGATATACTCCATACCGAACGATTGCGCCAGTCCTCGAACAGACGGGGTGTTCTCAGCAAGGAGTTGGACGTATGTGCCGCTTAATCCCAGCAAACGGATTTGTTTGGCCCCCGTAGCCGCATCAGCATAAGCTACATCCACCGACGCGGAAGTTTCGAAACTCTCGCTTAGATTGCAGCACGCGGCCTTGCACAACTCGGTAGTACCCAGTGTCTGAAGGTCAAAGGCAGAGAAACGCGAGCGCACGACATCCTTGCGCCGCTCGGTGACAGCGACCTCCTCCAGCACCTCGTTGTCAGGCAAAAGGACGATGACAAGGGGAGCGGTAGAAGTGACCACCGTCGTGTCATTGCGGTAGCCCATATAAGAGGTCACCAGCCGCTTGGTCTGGCGGATAGGACTAATCTCGAACTGCCCTGTGAGTGAAGTGGAAGTTCCTATGCCGGTGCCTTCCCACCACACATTTGCTCCTATAAGCGGCTCGCCGTTCTCGTCCGTGACAATACCGGGGATGTGCGCAAACACAGGGAAAGAAAAGATAACAATAACAAAAGAGAGAAATATTCTTTTCATAAACATTACTGGTAAGGGATTAAACACATAGAAAGTACCAATGCATCGGGTTCGCATTGGTGAACGTGTTTCCTATACCGTAAGTTTATGTATAACCGTCAAGGTGCGCCTCCCCACCCTAAGCGGCACAGGCGGCGTATAGAAAGAATCAATAGTTAAAGTCTGTAAATCAGCTGTTGAGAGTTGAATATGGACGGCTGTCCACTGAAAGAGGACAGCCCCCACCCCTTCGTGCCAGGCGACAGGAGGAAGACACATCTTCTGCGGACATACATCCAAAGCCATGCCGTCCACATGGAAGAACCAACAATCATTACAATGGTCGCAGTGCTCGCATATGCCGTGGTCGTGGCAGTGCGCCTCAGCCTCCTGCTCGGCACAATGACGGCAGTGGTGCTCGGCAGTCATGCCGCAACTGGTGACGGCAACCATCATCGCCGCCAACAGACACAAACCATATCTCAACCACGCTCTGCGCATCAGAAACAACAATTACGCTGCAAAATTACTGCTTTTTGCAGGAACACACAATACCTAAAAATAGGGATATTACCCATTGTAGGCTTCCAGCGCCTTGCGGAGGACGATCATCGCCTTGCCCAAATCCTCTTTGTTGAGGATATACGCCATACGTACCTGATGACGGCCGTCCTCAGGGTTGGTATAGAATCCCGATCCCGGCGCCATCATGATCGTTGAGCCATCGTAGGTGAAGTCGGTCAGGCACCATTTGCAGAATTTCTCCGCATCATCCACCGGCAGCTCCACCATGACATAGAATGCACCCGTAGGTGCCGGCGCGAACACACCGGGTATCTGGTTGAGCTGGTCGATAAGGAAATTACGCCTGCCCAGATACTCGTCATAGACCTCCTGCATGTATTCCTCGGGAGTGGAGAGAGAGGCTTCAGCTATGACTTGTCCGATGAGAGGTGGAGAGAGACGTGCCTGGCAGAATTTCATTACCGAATCGCGTACAGCCTTGTTCTTGGTTATCAGCGCACCGATACGGATACCGCATTCCGAATAACGTTTGGACACACTGTCCACCAGAATAACGTTCTCCTCAATCCCCTCCAGATGGAAAGCGGAGATATACGGAGACTTGGTATAGATAAACTCGCGATATACTTCGTCGGAGATGAGGTAAAGGTCGTATTTCTTGACCAGATCGCGTATCTGGCGCATCTCCTGCTTGGTATAAAGGTAGCCCGTAGGGTTGTTGGGGTTACAGATGAGGATAGCGCGGGTTTTGGAAGTTATCTGTTTCTCAAACTCCTCCACTGGCGGCAGTTTGAAGCCGTTCTTGATGTCCGTTTTGACAGATTTGACCACCGCACCGGCAGAGATAGCGAATGCCATGTAGTTGGCGTAGCTCGGGTCGGTCACGATAATCTCATCGCCGGGGTTAAGGATACTCATATAGGCGAACATGATTGCCTCCGAGCCTCCTGTAGTGATGATTATTTCATCCGGCGAGAGGTCAATCCCATAGTCGGCATAGTAACTCACCATCTTGGTACGCAGCGATTTCAAGCCCTGCGAAGGCGAGTACTCCAGAATATCCTGATTGTAGTTCTTCACTGCCTCCAGCGCCTGCGGAGGCGTTTTGATATCCGGCTGACCGATATTGAGGTGATAGACATGCACACCGGCGAGTTTCGCCTCGTCAGCGTATTTAGCCAGTTTCCTGATCGGACTTTCCGGCATCGATTGGGCACGTAGAGAAATTTCCATAAACTATATTATTATATTCAGTAATGCGGCTGGTGTATCTATAATCTGCTTGCAGCCTGCCTCTACCAGTGTCTGGCGGGGCACGAATCCCCAAGAGCAAGCCACAAAAGGCAAACCGGCATTGGCGGCGGTATCGCGGTCCACCAGACTATCGCCGATATAAACGGACCGTCCCTCGGACTGACAGACCGTTTCACTGCCAGATCGCTCTGCTGACAGACTGCGAATGATATCCTTGACTATCTGCGGGTCGGGTTTGCGGGGCACGTCTTCGCGTTCGCCCAGAACAACATCAAACACGCCCGGGAAGAAATGCGCGACAATCTTCTCTGTAGCCGCCTGATATTTGTTGCTTGCTACCGCAAGACACCAACCGCGCGATTTCAGTTCTGTAAGCATTTGGGGTATGCCTTCATACGGGTACGTATAATCGCAGTTGTGCGCGTCATAATAAGGAACGAAATGCGCACGCACGCGCTGCACGAGCTTCTCGGTTGCCGCAGACGAAGTCTTGAGTTCAGCCGGCAAAGCCCGCTCGATAAGCTTGTTGACGCCGTTGCCTACCAGCCGCGGGTATTCCTCAATAGCATGGACGGGATATCCGCAAGCCGCCAAAGCATGATTGCAGGCATAGCCGAGGTCGTCGATGGTATTGAGGAGCGTGCCGTCCAAATCAAAGATATTTACCATTTTGCCATTTACCATTTATTCATTTATTCTGACATTGAGTTATTTGCGCCTCCATTTGCCGGCGGAAATTCTCTATGTCACCGAGGTCTTTTATCTCGCGCAGGTTACATACCCGCTGCCGCACGGAGCTGACGGCATGTTTCTCCAGTTTGGCAACCGATGGAGTAATCGCCTGCTGCAAAGCATCCATATTGACATCATAAAGCATAGATGCGTGTACCACCGTGCCTGTCGGCGTAGTATAACACGCTGTGCCTGCTACCTTGCGGTTATTCACCAAAATATCGTTATGCTCCGTTGTAACCGCCTCATATCCCATTCGCCGCAGGCTACCGGCAAGCAGAGACAAGAAGTAGTCAAAGACCTCTTGCGAATGCGTGGAGGGCGCAATATACGACACCATCAGGTTGCCGCGGTCGGCATAGACGCAGCCGCCTCCGCTCTGGCGTTGCACGATACGTACGCCATGAGCAGCACAGTAAGCCTCGTTGACTTCCTGCTCACGGTTCTGATGACGGCCGTAGATAACAGTGGGTGCCACGATCCACGTGAAAAGCGAAGGCTCAGCTACGCTCTTCACCATCTCCGCCTCCATTTGCAGGTAATCCTTCAGGGGCAAGTTCTCTATAGGATGAATAACAGCCATCAGTATGCAGATTTCTGTCATCAGTATGCCGGTTCTACCAACTCTACTCCGCGGCAGAAACGGCGTTTGATATCACGGTCATCGCCGAGATAGAGATAGCGCTCAAGACGCTGCTCCAATGTATAATTGTCATAATTGAGATAATGGTCGTCCACCAACAGGGCGTCAAACTCATACCCCGGTTCGAACGATCCGACTTTGCCGAAGAACAGACCTCCGGCTTTGGTAGCGAGATAAAAGACCTCGCTCAATGTCAGGAAACGCACTTCTCCATGCGAAGCAGCATAATGCAGTTTGCTGACCTGGATAGCGTATTGCATGGCACGAAGCATCGACATGCTATGCCCTGCCGAAACGTCCGTTCCCATAGCTACATGAATACCTCTCTCCAAATAGGTGCGAATGGGAGCGATTCCGCTGCTGAGATTGCTATTCGACATTGGGCAGTGTACCACACACACTCCGTTCTGCCTCATCAGTGCTAACTCCTCTTCGCCAGAATAGCAACAATGCGCCATCAATGTAGGTGTCTGACCGAAAAGTCCGTAGCGGTTGTAGGCATCGCCATAGCAAGTGGAGTCCGGCTCCAGCTCTCGCACCCATTCTATCTCCGAGCGGTTTTCCGACAGATGGGATTGCACCGGCAGACCCGTTTCGGCAGCATAGTTTCCAAGCGCCTTGAGCATGTCGGGCGTACAGGACGGGATGAACCGCGGCGTGATGATTGGGCTGACCAGACCATTGCCGCCGTACTCATCCAGATGTGCCTTGAGCATCCGCATGCCTTCCATCAGGCTCTCCGTAGTATTCCCAAGCGTATTCGGACAATTACGGTTCATACCTACCAAGCCTACACGGGCACCCATGCCCGCCTGTACGAACAAATCTGCCAGAATACGCGTAGCCTCCGGATGGATAGTGCCGAATACGGCAGCACGCATCGTTCCCTGCATCCACAACTCATGCACAAACCGGCGGTACATGCGCCCTGCATATTCCGGGTCGGCATATTTGGTTTCCTCGGTGAAAGTATAGGTATTGAGCCACGGCAGCAGTTCCATATCCAAAGCCAGACCCAGATTGCGATACTGCGGTGCATGCACATGCAGATCATTGAAGGCGGGAATAAGCAGTTTGTCGCCGAAATCAATGACCTGGCGACGCCAGTCCATATGTTCGGGCAACTCGGTATATATCCCCTCTATCAGTCCGTTGGAACCTACTACTATATAACCATGAGGAATAAGCTTCAGCTTGTCCGGCGCAGGAGTAAAAATAATATTCGCTCTGTAGATTTTCATGATTCTTTCTTTTTGAAAAAAGCCAAACAGATCAAGTAATTGATGCATCCTCCGATAAAGATGACTAACAGACTAATCAGGTCGTCACGCCATGAGGAGAAAAATTCCAATGCCAAAGGCAATAATACAAACTGAATAATCAGATTGACAGCCCGCGCTAACAGAAACCCTCCGGCATTCTTCTTATTAGGTCGGGTATTGAACGTGTATCGGTTGGAGAAATAATAATTGGGTGCCATTTCCAATGCATACCCGATGGCGAATGCCACATAATACAGTGCCGATCCTTTCTCGGGCTGCGCCATGAGGGACAACGCAGCCATGAAAAACCATGTCTGTACGAAAGCCCCCGTAGTGCCGACAATCAAGAATCGTACGGCGCTACGGAGTTTATCCGGCAAATATCGGGTTGGCAGTTTCATTGTATCACTATTTGGTTAGCAGACTTTAACTATTTGACTAAATTTTTAAGCAGCTCTTCCATGGCGGCATTGAGACCGTTGACGTCACGTCCGCCGGCGGTAGCCATCCACGGCTGACCTCCTCCGCCGCCTTGAATCAGTCTGGCAGCAGCTTTGATCATCGCGCCGGCATTCTTGCCTTCGTCCACCAGAGATTGGGAGAGGAACACGGCAATCATCGGTTTGCCTTCCCACTCGGTAGCACCCACTACGGCAAACTTGACATCAGTAAACTTGCCACGCAGCAGCGGCATAACGCCACGAATCATGTCCGGATCCGCTTCGCCTTCCAGTCGCACCAGTTTGATGCCTCCCAAATCCTCTGCACGGCTGATCAGTTCGTCGTGGAAGCGGGCTATTTTCTCTGCCATGAACTCTTCGATCTGCTTCTTGAGACCGGCGTTCTCTTCAATGGACTTATGGATAGCCCCTGCAAGGTCTGGTGCGTTATTAAAGAGCGCACGGAGATTGATGAGCATATCCTGTTGTGTGTAATAGAGCTCGTCCGCCTTGGCGGCTGTAACGGCTTCTATACGGCGCACGCCGGCAGCCACACTGGTCTCCATAACGATTCGTACGGAGCCGATCTTGCCGGTTGAAGACACATGGCAGCCACCGCACAACTCGATGGAAGGACCGTATTTGATGACACGCACGTCATCTCCGTATTTCTCTCCGAAGAGCGCCATAGCTCCCATCGCTTTAGCCTCAGCTATCGGCGTATGGCGGCTCTCCTCAAGCGGCATATCTTCACGGATTAGCTTGTTCGCCACTTTCTCCACCTCACGCAACTCATCATGCGTCACCTTCTGGAAATGGCTGAAGTCGAAACGCAGGCTGTCAGCGGTCACAAGCGAACCCTTCTGCTCCACATGCTGGCCTAACACTTGGCGCAGAGCGTAATGAAGGATATGGGTAGCCGTGTGGTTGCACATGATAGATTGACGCTTCTCGGCATCCACGGTGGCTGTCAGTTCGCCGTCCATGGCTTTCGGAAGTTCGGTCAAGATATGTACCGGCAGGTTGTTTTCACGCTTGGTATCCAGCACGCGTACATTGCCGAGCGTACCGGTATCGCCTATCTCACCACCCATCTCTGCATAGAACGGCGTTTTGGAAAGAACGACCTGGTAGAAGGTTTTGCCTTTCTGGCTCACTTGGCGGTAACGGAGTACGCGTGTGGCACAAGTCAGTTCGTCGTATCCCACAAACTCCGTTTCGCCTTCGACTAGCACAATCCAGTCGCCTAAATCCTGTTTGTTGGCAGAGCGTCCCATCTCTTTCTGGTGCTCCAGCGCACGGTTGTATTCCTCCTCATTGGTGGTAAAGCAGTTCTCGCGAAGGATGAGCTCTGTCAGGTCGAGCGGGAAACCGTAGGTATCCTTGAGCGTGAACACATCCACGCCGCTGATCTCGGTCTTGCCGCCTTTCTTTGCCTCATCCATCAGTTTGTCCAAAAGGCCTATACCCTTGTCCAGCGTACGGAGGAACGCCTCTTCCTCACTCTTGATCACCGGCACTATCTGCGCTTGCTGCTTAACCAACTCGGGGTACGCCTCGCCCATGTCGGCAATCAGTTGCGGCACGAGCTGATAGAGGAAAGCCTCGCGCATGCCTAAGAATGTATATCCATACCTCACAGCACGGCGTAGAATACGGCGGATGACATAGCCGGCTTTCTCGTTGGACGGCAACTGGCCATCGGTGATAGCAAATGCTATCGTACGGATATGGTCGGCTATCACACGCATCGTTATGTCGGTCTTCTCGTCCTTGCCATATTCGCAACCGCATATCTCGCCTATCTTCTTCAGCATCGGCTGGAAAACATCCGTATCGTAGTTGGATGTTTTGCCTTGGATCGTACGCACCAGACGCTCAAAGCCCATGCCGGTATCAATCACTTTCTTCGCCAGCGGTTCGAGCGAGCCGTCCGCTTTGCGGTTGAATTGCATGAAGACGATATTCCATATCTCAATCACCTGCGGATGATCCTTGTTCACCAGTTCGCGTCCTGGCACTTTGGCGCGCTCCTCTGCTGAACGGCTATCGACGTGGATCTCCGAGCACGGACCGCAAGGCCCCGTCTCACCCATCTCCCAGAAATTATCGTGCTTGTTGCCGTTCAGAATATGGTCGGCAGGCAGATGTCTGGCCCAGACAGAGGCTGCCTCATCGTCGCGTGCCAGCCCCTCGTCGGCAGAGCCCTCAAAGACGGTAGCATAGAGGTTGGCGGGATCAATCTTGAGCACATCCACGATATACTCCCATGCATAATCAATCGCCTCTTGCTTGAAATAATCGCCGAAAGACCAGTTGCCTAACATCTCGAACATGGTATGGTGGTAGGTATCGTGACCTACTTCCTCCAAGTCGTTGTGTTTGCCGCTCACACGCAGACATTTCTGGCTGTCTGCCACGCGCGCATATTTGATCGGATCGTTGCCGAGGATGATTCCCTTCCACGGGTTCATTCCGGCGTTGGTGAACATCAGCGTCGGATCATCTTTGATGACCATTGGCGCAGAGGGTACCACTTGGTGTCCCTTCGATGCCATGAAGTCCAAAAAGGATTGACGAATTTCTTTACTTGTCATTATTGTTGTGTGGTTTTTATGCATTTTGTTCCTTTGTGCCTTGTCCATTGTTCCCTTGTCCGTTGCTGAACCGGTTGCCGCCTGTCGTGGTCTTGAAATCAATAAACTCACGCCGGGGACGCCCCTCTCTGTCTTCGCGCTCGATGAACGGCAGCGGGTTGGCACACAGTTCGGCGTATTCGGCACGCGCATTGAGCACGTCAATCGCCATATACAGGGCGTTGCGCATACTGGAGTAGTCGGCACAATCTTTGCCTGCGATGTCATAGCCGGTACCGTGGTCTGGCGATGTGCGAACTATACTTAGCCCGGCGGTGAAGTTCACGCCACTCATGTCGAGGGTCTTGAAGGGAATCAAGCCCTGGTCGTGATACATTGCCAGGATGGCGTCAAACCGACTGAAATGTCCGCTGCCGAAGAAGCCGTCGGAGGCATAGGGACCGAATGCCCAGATACCTTGCTCGTTGGCTTTCAGAATGGCAGGCGCAATAATCTCCTGCTCCTCCTTACCCACCAAACCGTTATCCCCGGCATGGGGATTGAGTGCCAGTACGGCTATACGCGGTTTCTCCATACCGAAATCACGCTTGAGGGAACTGTTGAGCAGAGCCAGTTTGCTTACTATCCGCTCCTCTGTTATTTGCGCAGGAATATCGGATATCGATACATGGTTGCACACCAGTGCCACCCTCAGATTACCGCTGCAAAGCATCATCAGCGAACTGTCGCCGAAAGTTCGCTCCAGATACTCTGTATGTCCGCCGTTAAGCGCCTCTTTGTTGAGCGGAGCGGTTACCAATGCCTGTACTCTACGCTCTTTCAAATCCTCGCAGGCACGGTCTAAAGCAGCCTTGGCGGCTTTGTTCGCAGCATCGGAGGGAGTGCCTAAGGCTACTGGTGTATTGTCGGGATAACAGGTGATGAGGTTCAGCCGGCCGTCCTTCGCCTGACGCGGATCGTCAATGGGATTCCATTGGATATTGCGCCATTCCTCGCCAAAAGTTTGGATATGCTGTTTGGCTACCACCGCATTGCCGTAGATTACAGGTTTCAGCAACTCGAACATATGCGCCTCCAGCAGCGCCTTGATGATCACTTCGTATCCGATACCGTTGGTATCTCCGGCTGTGATTGCTATTATAGGTTTCACGTTGATGAATAATTAGTAATTAATATCTCTCGTTGTGTATCTTGGAGTACAGCAGTTTGTCAAGGTCATACTCCTTGCGTTCCTCGTCTTTGTATCCCAGCGAGATCACACAGAGCACTGTCTTTTCAGCGGGAATGCCGCATAGGTTCTTCACCAGTTCCTCGGCTCCTTCACGCCGATAAACCTGGCACCAGCATGCACCCAGTCCCTGTTCCTCGGCTGCCAACAGGATATGCGCAGCAGCAATGGATCCGTCCGCCAGCCACATGTCCCCCAGCGTGGTATCCAACGCCACTACAACAGCTGCCATAGCGGTCTGGAACATACCGCTGCCGTAGGTGCGGCAACCCGCCATCGCACGTAGCTTCTGCTCGTCACGAACGACATAGAACTCCCACGGGTTGGTCCGCTTGGACGACGGAGACATCAGCGCGCAGCGCAGTATGTAATCTATTTTCTCCTGCTCGACAGGACGGTTGGTGTACTTGCGGATGGACCGCCGTTTTTGGCATAATTGTATGAATGAGTCCATAATTCTCCAAATTAGGCTACAAAGTTACTGCTTTTTTCCGACATATGCAAGCGCGCGCGTCGATTTAC
>FLNW01001282.1_pt1 | contig 31088 bp, 25 predicted proteins | sample 1140371 | NCBI WGS metagenome assembly FLNW01 (sample SAMEA3878170, study PRJEB12797) | bioreactor metagenome | biome: Moose rumen | place: Sweden | collected 2011-10
AAGCTGGTGCTGGGGCAGGTATTGCTGAACCATCAGCGGGCAGGTAAGATATACGTGAAATACGAATGGAAGCAGAGTTGTTTCCATATAACGGTAAGGCAATAGCAGTATAGGTATCCGTATTTAGTTGCGTAATACAAGAAAAGTCCACCCGGAAGAGTGGACTTTTTGGTAGCGGGACCCAGGATTGAACTGGGGACCTCATGATTATGAATCATGCGCTCTAACCAGCTGAGCTATCCCGCCATCGCATTCGTTGTTATAAAAGCGGCTGCAAAGGTACTGCTTTTTTTTGACATACGCAAATTATTTGCGCATTTTTTGCGATTTTAGGCAATTATTGTATGTCAGGCTTTCTCAATAGCCTCAGCAATCGAGTTGGCAATGAACGCCATTTCCTCAGCAGGAAGGCTGAGTTTGGGGTTGGTGAAGAGCATATCTTTCTCCGAATTCATAGGCACGAGATGGATATGCACATGGTTGACCTCCATTCCCAGGACAGCGACGCCTACACGTTTGCAGCCGATGGCTGCCTTGATGCCTTTTGCTACCCGTTTGGCAAAAACCATCAGGTTTTGCAGCTGCTCGTCTGTAAGGTCGAAGATATAATCAGCCTCAGGTTCCGCGAGTTTTGGGATAACAAGGGTATGTCCTTTCACTATCGGATTGATGTCCAGAAAGGCATAGCATTTGTCGTTTTCTGCTACTTTGTAGCTCGGGATCTCACCCTTGATAATACGCGTGAAGATAGTCATAATCAATGTACGATTTACGATGTACGATTTACGATGTACGATTTATTAGAGGCTGATTTCCAGCACCTCAAATTCCATCAGTCCGGCGGGCACTTGCACTTTGGCAATCTCGCCTACTTTCTTGCCAAGCAGTCCTTTGGCAATGGGCGTGGTAACCGCTATCTTGCCTTCGGCGGAGTTGGCTTCGCCTTCCGTCACGATCTGGTAGGTTTTCTCAGCTCCGGTTTTCACCATACGAATGCGTACCTTGGTCAATATTTGCACCTCATTGGTGTTAATATCGGCTGTATCCAGAACACGTGCTTCCATGAGTTTGGCTTTGATATGCGCAATCTTGCTTTCCAGAATACCTTGTTCTTCTTTTGCGGCGTCATACTCCGCGTTCTCGCTCAAATCGCCTTTGTCACGTGCCTCCGCAATAGCGGCAATGACACGTGGGCGCTCTACTGTCTCCAAATGACGGAGCTCCTCTTTCAGTTTTCGCAGACCTTCTTCGGTCATGTACGTTGCCATTAGCTGTATAATAATTTAAGGGTTGTTAATATTTGCGTGTTAAAATCTCATTCGCAATAATCGCTTTGCGAACTTCCTCCATCTCCGTCAAATCGGGAACAGGAGTAGCGTTGTTGTTTGTCTCTTCCATTTTTATCAAAAAAAGCACCCCAAACGGGGATTAATTGGGTTATTCTTTTTTTTTGTAAAAAGTAATAGGAAACTTCACAGCCTCCTATTACCGTTAAACCTAAACCTTAACTATGAAAATTTATTTGTTTTCGGTGCAAAAGTACTGCTTTTATTTGGAATAGCCAAATTTTTCGGCAACTTTTTGCATTTTTTTGTCATTTTTCTTTAAAATCGGCTATATTTCCCCTTAACGTAGCAGCCGAGGCGTCCGTAACAGTGACATATACCAGATCGCCGATCTTCTGGTCAGTACGCGGGAAGACGACCGTCTTGTATTGTTCTGTACGTCCGTACATGTCATCATGGCTGCGTTTGGAGAATCCCTCCACCAACACCTCTACCGTTTTGCCTATTTCGCGTTGGTTGGAAGCCAGTGACAAGTGGTTTTGCAAGGCGATGATCTCGTTGAGCCGGCGCACTTTCTCTTCTTCCGGAATATTATCCGGCAGATGTTTGTGAGCGTAGGTGCCGGGGCGCTCCGAGTATTTGAACATGAAGGCGGTGTCGAATCCAACCTCGCGCATGAGGCTGAGTGTCTCGGCATGATCCTCCAGCGTCTCGTCATGGAAGCCGCAGAAAATATCCGTTCCGATAGCCGCCTCGGGTAATATCCGCCGTATAGCCGCTATACGGTCAAGATACCACTCACGCGTGTATTTGCGGTTCATCAGTTTGAGGATATGGTTGGAGCCTGATTGTACAGCCAGATGAATGAACTTGCACAGGTTCTTGTGGCGCCGGATTGCCTCCAGCGTCTTGTCGGACATGTCTTTAGGGTGGGAGGTGGTGAAGCGGATGCGCATTTGCGGAACAGCATCCGCTACTAATTCCAGCAGATCGGCAAAATCGATGATTGTGCCATCCTCGCGTTGGAAACGGTAGGAATTGACATTTTGTCCGAGCAGCGTCACCTCCTTGTATCCGCGCGAAAACAAATCGCGCACCTCATTCAGAATAGACTCTACATCGCGGCTTCGCTCGCGTCCGCGTGTATAGGGTACTACGCAGTAAGAGCAGAAATTGTTGCATCCGCGCATAATACTCACAAACCCGCTGACGGATCGTCCTATGCGCGCCGGAATAATCTGGCGGTAGGTCTCCGTGGTGCTGAGCTCTATATTCATCGCTTTGTGGCCTTGTTCGCACTGCGCCAGCAGGTTAGGGATATCCAGATAAGCATCCGGTCCGGCTACGAAATCCACACCGTACTCTTCAATCAGCTCTTTGCCCACACGTTCCGCCATACAGCCGATGACGCCGATGATTTTGCGGTCGTTGCCGTACGTTTTGCGCCATTCGCCTTTCGCCATCAGTCCTTTCAGTTCCCGCAACCGGGCTTCTACTTTTTGCTCGGCGTTGTCGCGGATGGAGCAGGTATTCAGCAAAACGATATCGGCGTCCTCCCACCGATCGGCCATCGCGGCATCTGTGGTTTGCATGATAGCCGCCACCACTTCACTGTCAGCCACGTTCATTTGGCATCCGTAGGTCTCAATATAGAATTTTTTTTGCATAAAAATCGCATTAAATTTGCATATGTCAAAAAAAAGCAGTACCTTTGCAGCCGCTTTCGTGAGAAACGGATGCGGCGGGGAGTGGCGCAGCCCGGTAGCGCAACGGTCTGGGGGACCGGAGGTCGCGTGTTCGAATCACGTCTCCCCGACAAAACGGAATCCTTTGGGGTTCCGTTTTTGTTTGGTTTATTTCACCAGTGGCAGGTTCACCTCCGCTACGGCTTGCACCTCTACGCCGATGAGTGCTTTTTGCATTTCGGCGTCTTTGCGTACCAGACCGATCCACCACTCGGCTTCATCCATATCGCCAAAACCGCTTACGCGCAGTGCGCAGCCTTCGCCCAATACGGGCATTTTCTGCAAATCGAAATCCCGTATAAGGAACTGCGAGAAATTAAACAATGCCACTTGATAGAGCAGTTCGTTGAGCGCGTTGTCGTCCATTTGTGGCAGTCGCAGCAAGACGACAGACGGCTGTTTGCGTTCGTCGCTCCATTGTTGTGCGGCTATCGTGTCGGTTGCAGGAGCGGATATTTCGCCGCGTTTGTCGGCCAGGCTGCCGGTGGAGCCGCCTTGCTTGCTCTCCATTCCTTGTCCGAGCATTGCCAGCATATCTTTGGCCATAGCTCCCAGCTCACTCTCCGGATAGCGAGTGACCAGATCCTGCAGCTCGTTGGTAAACGCCTGTTGGCCGTCCGTGCGTGCTACCGCCACCGCATTCAGGAATAGGAACCGTGGCATCAGCGGGCTGAGCGGGAACTCCGTTTCAGCGTACTGTTTGTCGGCTTTCACCTGTTGGAACAGGCCTTTGGTGTAGGCAGTATAGGTCTGCGCGTATAATGAATCCTGCTCCTGCGCCATTCGTTGCAGACGGGCGAAATAGCCGGGCTGACTGACTATCTGCGCCTGGGTGGATTGCGGATAATGCTGTATAATCTTGTTGCGCCAGACAGCAGCCTCGTCGGTGTCGTTGGTGCGGAGTGCTTCCAGATAATTGGAATAATAAATATCCAGTAGTGAAGGATAACCTCCTGCACGTTCCTCCAATTGACGCAGGGTTTCTGCGGTCTGCGGCAGATCGTTCAGGTTGTCGCGGTAGAGATAAACCATCTCCACCATCGCTTCGCGCCACAGGCTGTCGCTGGCTGCAAAATCCTGTTCGGTGCGGGGTATCTGCTGCAGGTAATACTCGGGTTTGTGGGTGTCTGTCTCGCGTGCTACGGGAGCCGGTGCTATGGAGTCAGAGGCTATGGTGGCGGAATCGCTCAGTTCAGCCAGCAGTTCGTCTTCTTCGGGTATGGAGGCACTCACCTGTTTGTTCATACGCCGCCAGTTGTCCTCCAGCGTTCGGTTGCCCCACCGCCGCCGCCATTCCTGTGCGCCCTGACGCAGCAGTTGCGGGTTGTAGAAATACCACTCGCCTTTCTGGGTTCCTCCCCCCAGCATATTCGCGGTGTTCACGCTTCGCGGCAGGTTATCGCCTCTGGCTGCTTCACGGGCTGTTTGCGCCTGTTGTGCCGAGTCGGCTTGCTCCCGGGCTATCAGGTCGGCGATAATCTTGTCCACCACTGCGCGCTGCTCGGTTTCGCTCAGTCGGCTCAGGTTTTGCAGCGAGTCCTGCAACTGTGCTTGGTTGTAATACACAATCAGCTGATCCAGCACCTCAGAGCGTTGTCGGATGCGCTCATAGCGTTCGTCGTCGGCAGTTAGAATAGTAGTTGCCTCGCGGTAGCAAGGTTGCGCATCTACATAATCGTGACGGCCGTAATAGATGTCGCCTGCGCGCACCAATATATCTGCTTTGGCGCTGCCGGCTTGCGTGGCCTCGGCGATAGCCTTGGTGTACATCTCCAATGCCTTGGCTGTGTCTCCCTGATGGAGATGGATATTACCCATGGCACCGTAGATACGGTCCAGACGGTCTTTGTTCTTGGATTGCTTGCTCATGGTACGCAACCGGCGCAGCGAGTTCTTGCCGCCCAGTTCGGCAATACGGATGCGGGCATTGAAATCCATCTCATTGCTCGGAGCCATCCGGATAACGGATTGGTAGGCATGTATGGCGTCGTCCTTGTCGCCCTCCATTTCGTACAACTGTCCCATAACGTACGCAAACCGCGGGCGGTAGATTTTACGTTTTTCATAGGGAGTGGCTATTTTGACAAAAGGCAACGCGGCGTGGTATTGACCGCTGTGCAACAAGATATCCGCTTTGACTGCTGAATAGAAGCGTGCATCCTTGCGGCTCAAGGCATCCACCTGAACGCGGTTGAGTATATCTTCAGCCTCGTATTGCCAGCCCATTTCTGAATATGCACGTGCAATCCACAACTGGCATTGTGCTACTATATTCGGGTCGTTGGCATAATGGCGGGCTACATAATTGAATGTACTGACCGCCCCGAGGAAATCGCCTTTGTGAAACTCTGCCTCGCCCAGTCGCAGCCATGCGCGGTACATCTCTGCGTTGAACTCCTCCGACTCCAGCCATAGTTTGTATTTGGGGTCTTTGGCACGCTTGGGATCACGCTTGGGTTTGGATTTGATAGAATGGAGTTTGATGCACTTGCGGCATTTCTCAATGGTTTTGTCCATTTGTGAGGCTGAGGCCTCGGCGGCTTTGTGGTTGCTCACAGGATACAGATTCAGCACACGGCTGTAGTCATCCTCGTTGGCGTCACGGATGGCCTTCAATCCTTCCTCGTAGGCAATGTTGCCGTTGTACAGGATGTTGTATTTGACTTTGGTTTGGTGAAACGAACGGGTAGCCCACGTGTTTTTCTGCGTAGAGCACGACATCATGACCAGACTCATCAAGCCTGTTATAATCCCAATCCCTATAACCTTATAACCTTTCACCATTCGCCTTTACTTTCGCTATTCGCCATTACTATACCAATCCCTTTACATGGCTTTGTGCTGCGACAAACTCTTTCAGATAGAATGGTTCGTAGTAGGCTATTTTATCTATCGGCAGCACTTCGCCCTTCTTGAGCCTTTGTTCCGCCAGAATGCCCATATATTTTGCTTCAGGCACTATTCCCGGAATAAAACGGTAATTCGGGGTATCCAATACGGTCTGACATTTGGCTGCTCCGTCGCCGAAATAACAAACCTCCGCCTTATCGCTGAACTGTCCTTTGGCGTTCTCTTCCATGACCACGGCATGAACCTCTGTCTGTGGCACCAAATCCGTACTATACACCGCCGTATAGACTTCCATCCGGCGTGCATCAATCATCGGCAATAGCAGCGTCCGCCCGTTAATTGCAGGGCTTTGCGCCTTGGCTGCCTGACAGAGAATCTCCAGTGTTGGAATAGCAATCAGCGGTACATTCATTCCGTAGCAAAGCCCTTTGGCGGTGCTGGTACCAATACGCAATCCTGTGTAACTGCCAGGACCCGCACTGATAGCTATGGCATCAATGGTTTCTCGGGGTAATTGTTCGATATATCGGGGTATCAGTTTGGCATGGTTGACGCCTTCGCGACTGATTAGTTGTTCCACCACTGCACCTTTTTTCCAGAGAGCTGCCGAACAAACAGAAGTACTCGTTTCTATACAAAGGATGGTCATCTCTTACTTTTTGTGCAAAAATCGGTGCAAAGGTACAAAAAAAATACCGAATATGCAAAATTTTCAATTTTCAATTTTCAATTTTCAATTATTTTTTGTATCTTTGCACCATAATATGCAAAATTTTCAATTTTCAATTATTTAATCACCAATGAAAATCGTTGTTTTTACCGGCGCCGGTGTCAGTGCCGAGAGTGGTTTGGGTACATTCCGTGACAGTGACGGGCTGTGGGAGCATTACCGCGTGGAAGATGTATGTACGCATGACGCATGGCTGACTAATCCGCAGCTGTGTGTCAAATTCTACAACGACCGTCGCCGTGACACGCTGGCTGCGCAACCCAATGCCGCGCATTTTGCTATTGCGCGACTGCAACAGGTTTTTCCTGATACACAGATTATTACGCAGAATATAGATGATCTGCATGAGCGTGCCGGCACCAGGAATGTTGTGCATCTGCACGGTGAAATCACCAAACTGCGTTCTTCTCTTAATGAGACAGCTACGGTGCCGCTGGAAGGTTGGGAGCAGCATTACGGAGAGAGGCATCCCGATGGATCGCTGCTGCGGCCGTATATTGTTTTCTTTGGCGAAGGAGTGCCGTATTTCGAGGAGGCATGCCGCATTGCGGCTACAGCAGATATCATGTTGGTGGTAGGTACCAGCCTGAATGTCTATCCGGCGGCTTCGCTTCTCCATTATACCCGCCCGGGTATTCCTATCTATTTCGTGGATCCCGGTATGCCGGAGTTCGGCGTGTGGGCGGATCATATTACCCATATTCGTAAACCTGCCACCCAAGGCGTACCGGAGGTGGTGGACAAACTGATTGCCAATGGATAAACCGCTTGTTCGTTTGCTGGTATGGTTGGCGTTGATGGCGTTCTGTACACTGGCGGCAATGGGCGTTTGGCTCATTGTCTTTGATGGCAGTCAGACTACCGGAGGACTCAAATGGCTGCAATTCCTGCAAACTATCGGTACTTTTCTACTGCCGGCTGTTTTAGGTGCATGGATTTGGTCGCGGGAGCATAAGCCTTTTGTATGGCTGCGGCTCAATCGCGGTTTTTCATGGCAGGTGGCACTGTTGGCTGTGGCAGCTATGGTTTGCGCAGTACCCGGAATCAACCTTCTGGCGGATCTGAATAGCCGTGTCGATCTGCCGGAAAGTCTCGATTTCATCGAACAAATCCTGCGTCAACAGGAGGAGGCAGCTGCCGCACTGACCGAGCGTTTCTTGCAGGCAGATAATGTTGGAGTACTATTGGTCAATGTGGGATTGCTTGCGCTGCTTCCGGCATTGGCAGAGGAAATCTCTTTCCGCGGTACGCTCCAGCAGATTATCGCCAACAGCGATGCAGCAGAAGCCAATCATCGCAGGCTTACTACGGTAGCTATATGGCTCACCGCATTCATCTTCTCCGCCATTCATATGCAGTTTTACGGTTTTGTTCCGCGTATGCTCATGGGAGCCATGTTCGGCTATGTCTTCGTATGGACGGGTAACCTTTGGGTGCCGGTTATCATGCATGCAACCAACAATGGTCTGGCGGTCATTGCCTACTACCTGTCGGGGGGCGGAGCGGATGACAAAACATGGGCGGACACCATAGGTACGGGTACGATGTGGTGGCTGGGTATAATCAGTATCGTTGCTACTATTCTTTTGCTATATACCCTTTATCAGCAAACTCGAAAATAGCATCCTTTCAATTTTCAGTTTATGGGTTTATGAGTGGTTGAACCTGTTAACAGGTTTAAACCGTTTAAACCACGTATCAACTCATCAACCAAACCGCATAGGTCTATATTCTATCAGCGCAGCGGTCTAATTTCAATTCACAACTCCCCTGCTTCCACCAGATTGATAACCCGCTCGGTAATACGGTCCTTATCCGAGGCATCGTACTCTTCCTTCAGATCGTTCTTAAAGAGCTTGGCTACAAACTGCCAGAAATTGGCGGAGGCTTTGCCTCGGTATTGCTTGATGAGTTCGTAACTTGTTTTGTCTGTCTCGCGGTCCATCAGCAGCATCAACATCCTCCCTTGGCTCGCGTACATGCCGCGGAAATCTTTCTCGTATTTTTTGAACAACTGTTTCTCGTATGCGTGCCACCATTTCTTTTGGGCGTTCTTGTCCGGCAGTTTGGCTAATTCGGCATCCGCATAGGCCATATCCCGTGTGATGGCTTTGGCATATGGCAGACATTTCTTCACATCCCGCACTGTCCGCCAATAGAAACGTTCCTGCTTCTTGTTCTTGAAACGCATAGGCGGATAGACATACATTTCATGCAGCCATGCCAGATAAAGCGTGTCCCCGTCATCTATCCTCAGCATGCACGAATCTATATATGTGTTCCTGTCGCTGCTAATTGCAGTATTGGCAGCGAACATATCTATGCTCACTGCCAATACAATGAATATGTGCAGTAGTCGTTTCATACAATGGCTAACTGCAAAGAATGTGCCAATTAGTAGTTCAGTGCAAAAACCACGCGGCCGGCCGACGGCTTGCCGGTAAGGATACACTTGCCGGGCTCGTTCTTGTGGTCGGGGAGGTCCGACAGAGGAATACAGCGGATGGTGGCTTTGGTCTCCTCTTTGATGCGCTGTTCCGTTTCCGCCGTGCCGTCCCAATGGGCAAGGAGGAAACCGCCTTTCTTCAACTCTTCTTTGAACTCCTCGTAGCTGTTCACTTCACGTGTGTTGGCGATGCGGAAATCCAGAGCTTTCTGCAACAGGTTCTTCTGAATTTCTTCCAGCAGATTCTTCACAATTCCTACGATTCCATCGATAGAAATGGTCTCTTTGGTCTGGGTGTCACGGCGGGCAATCTCAATCGTTCCGTTCTCCAGATCACGACCGCCCATGGCCAGACGGACAGGAACACCTTTCAATTCGTAATCGGCAAACTTATAGCCCGGGGTGTACTTCTCGTCGGTATCCACTTTGACGCGGATACCCAGAGCCTTGAGTTCGTCTGCGATAGGATTGAGTTTGACCAGCAGTTTCTCCAGATCCTCCTGTTTCTTGAAGATAGGCACGATCACTACCTGTGTCGGAGCCAGATGCGGCGGCAGTACCAGACCGTTGTCATCCGAGTGCGTCATAATCAGCGCCCCCATCAGACGGGTGGAAACACCCCAGGATGTTGCCCATACATATTCGTATTTGTTCTCCTTGTTCAGGAACTGTACGTCAAAACTCCTGGCGAAATTCTGCCCAAGGAAGTGGCTGGTACCTGCTTGCAGTGCTTTGCCGTCCTGCATCATCGCTTCGATGCAGTAGGTGTTCAGCGCTCCTGCAAAACGCTCGTTAGGCGACTTGACACCTTTCACCACAGGGATGGCCATCACGTTCTCCGCAAAATCAGCATATACATCCAGCATCCGGCGGGCAAAATCCTCGGCCTCCTCTTTGGTGGCATGAGCCGTGTGACCCTCTTGCCAGAGAAATTCCGCGGTACGCAGAAACAGACGCGTACGCATTTCCCACCGCATCACATTGCACCACTGGTTGCACAGGACAGGCAGATCTCGGTATGAGGATATCCAGTTTTTGTAGGTGCTCCAGATGATGGTCTCGGATGTAGGACGGATGATCAGTTCTTCCTCCAGTTTTGCCTGAGGATCTACTACCACGCCTTTGCCGTTGGGATCGTTCATCAGGCGGTGGTGGGTTACCACTGCGCACTCCTTGGCAAAGCCTTCTACGTGCTCCGCCTCACGGCTGAGGAATGATTTGGGAATGAGCAAGGGAAAATAGGCGTTCTTGACACCTTTCTCTTTGAACCGGCGATCCAATTCCGCCTGTATGGTTTCCCATATGGCGTAGCCGTAAGGCTTGATGACCATGCAGCCGCGTACTGCGGATTGTTCGGCTAAATCTGCCTTGACTACAAGTTCGTTATACCATTTGGAATAATCCTCGCTTCGAGGAGTCAGTTTTTGATAGTTTGCCATAGTTATATGTATTAAACTGCCTGTTGGAGCCGGTAGAGGTCAGCTTTGTCTATTTTCTCTTGTGCGTAAGCGCGCGTGACGACGAACGACTGGGTGATTCCGAGCTTCTTCTTGCCCGGCATCTCAAACATTATATCGGTCATCACGGTTTCCATTAGTCCGCGCAATCCGCGGGCGCCTAATTTGTACTCCAAGGCCTTGTCCACTATATAATCCAATGCCTCATCCGTAAAACTGAGCGTAATACCGTCCATTGCCATCAGTTTCTTGAACTGCTTGGTCAGCGCATTCTTGGGCTCGGTCAGAATATTACGCAACGCTGTGCGGTCAAGCGGCTGCAGATAGGTCAGCACCGGCAGACGGCCGATAATCTCGGGAATCAAACCGAACGACTTGAGATCTTGAGGAGCGATATATTGCAGCAGATTGTTTTTATCCACCCGTGCGGCTTTCTGTTGGGCGTCAAATCCCACTACCTGCGTGTTTATCCGCTGGGCTATCTTGCGCTCTATTCCGTCAAAAGCACCGCCGCAGATGAACAGGATATTTTGGGTATCTATGTGGATGTACTCCTGGTCCGGATGTTTGCGTCCGCCTTGGGGAGGTACGTTCACAATCGACCCTTCCAGCAGTTTCAGTAATCCCTGCTGCACTCCCTCGCCACTGACGTCACGGGTGATGGACGGATTCTCGCTCTTGCGTGCGATTTTGTCGATTTCATCGATAAAAACGATGCCTTGCTGAGCTTTCTGTACATCATATTGGGCGTCCTGTAACAGGCGGACCAGCAGCGACTCAACATCCTCGCCTACATAACCGGCTTCTGTCAGGGTGGTGGCGTCCACAATGGCGAAAGGCACTTTTAGCAGTTTTGCTATTGTGCGGGCCAGAAGCGTCTTTCCTGTTCCCGTTGAGCCTACCAGCAGAATGTTGCTTTTCTCAATCTCTACATCATCATTGCTTTTCTCCTGCAACACACGTTTGTAGTGGTTATATACCGCAACCGACAGAAAACGCTTGGCGTTTTCCTGACCGATTACGTATTGATCGAGAAAATCTTTGATTTGTTGGGGAGTAGGCAGCTCGCTTATCGTGAGCGACAGCGGCTCGGAGGCGGCTTTGGTGGCGGTTAGAAGCATCGTATGCCCGGCTTCTATACACTCGTTGCAGATCAGGCTGCCATCCATGCCGCTGAACATCTCCGGCATCTCACGACCGCAGAAACTGCATACTTCCGGTTGTGGTTGTTTTCTTGCCATGCGCGCGTACCTGAAAATTATTGGTTGCTTTTGCGTGTGTACACGCGGTCAATCATTCCATACTCCAATGCCTCCTTGGCGGTCATCCAGTGGTCGCGGTCTGCGTCCTGGCGGATCCGGTCAATGGATTTGCCGGAATGGTCGGAGATAATCTGATAGAGTTCATCCTTCAGTTTGAGAATCTCTTTGGCGGTAATCTCTATATCGGATGCCTGCCCCTGAATACCGCCCAGCGGCTGGTGGATCATCACGCGGCTGTGAGGAAGGGCGGCACGCATGCCTTTCTCGCCGGCTACCAGCAGTACGGCACCCATTGAGGCTGCCAGCCCCGTACAGATAGTGGCTACTTTGGCACCCACAAACTGCATGGTGTCATAGATGCCCAACCCGGCATATACCGACCCGCCGGGAGTATTGAGATACAGGTGGATGTCACGCTCGCTATCTACCGAATCCAGATACAGCAACTGCGCCTGGATCACATTGGCGGTGTAGTCGTTCACCTCGGTACCGAGAAAAATGACACGGTCCATCATCAAGCGGCTGAACACATCCATTTGTGTCACATTCAACTGGCGCTCCTCCAGAATAGTGGGGGATATATATCCGCCGGATGCAAGCACGGTGTTCGCGCTATGCGCCAAGACCTTCTCCACATGCATGGAGTTCAGGCCTTGCGCAGCGGCGTATTTCAGAAAATCATTATTCATGTACAATGGGTGAATGTGTGATGATGTACAACTTCTTATTTCTTGTGGGAGGCTTTCGCTTCTGCTCTTTTGGCACGTGCCATTTGGATATCGTATGCAATCGGCGAGGCGATGAACATGGACGACCATGTACCTACAATCACACCTACAAGCAGTGCGAAAACGAAGCCCTGAATCGTTTCTCCACCGAAGATGAAGATGGCCAGCAGAACGATGAATGTACTCATTGAGGTCGAGAACGTACGGCTGAGGGTGTTGTTCAGTGCATCGTTGATGTTCTGCTTGCGGTCACGCTTCGGATAGAGTTTGTTGTACTCGCGTACACGGTCGAAGATAACCACGGTATCGTTGATTGAATAACCGATAACGGTCAGGATAGCCGCGATAAACGCCTGGTCGATCTCCATCGAGAAAGGCATAATCTTCCAAAGGATGGCATACAGACCCAGAACTATCACTGTATCGTGTGCCAAGGCTGCCAATGCACCTACCGAGTATGAGAAATTGCGGAATCGGAGCAGGATATACAGGAATATTACAACCAAGGCGGCGAGCACTGCCCAGATAGCACTGGTGGTGATGTCGTCTGCGATGGCAGGACCCACTTTCTGGCTCGACATGATGCCTACGTTGGCGTTCGACTCGGTCGAGTGGAAATCCTCAAAACTGATGTCGTTGCCCAGGAACGGTTTGCAGCCCTCGTACAGCAGACCCTCGATATGCTCGTCGGCTTCAGCGGTCTCCTCGTGGATACGGTAGTTGGTGGAGATACGTACCTGATTGGCGTCATTACCATACGTGATAACGTTCAGCGAATACGTCTCATCTTCTTCCAGTGTTGCCTTGAATGTGGCATCCAGGCTCTCGCGTACGTCCTGCGTGTTGATGTTTTGGTCAAAACGGACTACATAGTTGCGTCCGCCGGAGAAATCGATACCCAGATTCAGTTTGCCGAAGATATGCGGCTCCAGACCCAGGATAGCGAAGATCACCAGTGCACCCGATACGCAGTAAGCCCATTTGCGTGCGTTGACGAAATCGAAATGCTTGTTCTGAAGGAAGTTCTTCATCAGCTTGGTGGTGAAGCTCAGTTCCTTGGCGTTGTCCTTGGATGCATAATCCTCCAGAAGCAGACGGGTTACGAAAATGGCTGTCAGGAACGAAGAGATGATACCGATCATGTAGGTTACGGCGAAGCCCTTGATGGGACCTGTACCGAAGATGGCCAGAATAGCACCCGTCAGGAAAGAGGTCACGTTGGCGTCTATAATCGCGGTGATTGCACCCTTGAAACCGTCCTCAATGGCTTTGCGCATACCTTTGCCTCCGCGCAACTCCTCACGGATACGCTCGTAGATAAGCACGTTGGCATCCACGGCAGTACCCATTGTCAGCACGATACCGGCTATACCGGGCAGGGTCAGAACGGCGGAGAAGGAGGCTAAAATACCCAACAGCAGGAATACATTGCACAGCAATGCACAGTCTGCTATCAGACCCGGAATCCAGCCGTAATAGATAATCATGTAAATCAGAATCAGGCAGAAGCCTAAAACGAACGACCACATACCCGACCGGATAGCCTCGCGCCCCAGCGACGGACCTACCACACTTTCCTCGATGATGCGGGCGGGAGCAGGCATCTTACCTGATTTCAGGGTGTTGGCCAAGTCCTTGGCTTCTTCTACGGTGAAGTTACCGGTGATCTGGCTGTTGCCGCCGGCAATCTCGTTTTGAACGGTCGGGAAACTGTATACATAGCCGTCCAGCACGATGGCTACTGATTTGCCGATATTGTCTTTGGTGATACGCTGCCATGCTTTTGCGCCCTCGGCGTTCATTGACATGGACACATTGGCATATGCGCTCAGCTGCGAGAAATCCGCACGGGCGTCGGTGATTACATCGCCTTCCAGCGAAGCACGACCGTCACGCTGTGCCTTCAGTGCTACCAACTGATAGTAGCTGCCGGCCTCGTCAATGGCCTTTACCGTCCAATAGAAACGTGCGTCACGCGGCAGGACGGCTTTCGCAATCTGCGAATTCAGCATGGTGTTTACTTTGGCGGTGTCGGTATAATGAACGGTACCTACTACCGGGCCGCGGAAAGCCTGTCCGGCTTGGTTAACCTGAGGATTCAGAATACCGAAAAGCGGATTGTTCTTCTTGTATTCAGCTAATTGGGTCTCTTGGTCTGCATCCAGAGCTGCGCTGTCGATGGCAAGGTTATCTACCAGTTCCGCCAACTCGTCGCTCTCTGCCTTCTCGCTTTGTACATCCTTCTTTTGTGCATCCTTCGTACTTTGTACTTCCTCGCTTTGTACATTGCTTGTTGCATACTCGCGGTTGATTTGGGCCAGCAACGGGAGGATCTCATTGTTCTCATACGTCTCCCAGAACTCAAGGTTGGCGCTTCCCTGCAGCAGTTTACGTACACGCTCAGGCTCTTTGATACCCGGCAACTCAATCAATATACGCCCCGGCTGTGTCAGTTTCTGGATGTTCGGCTGAACTACACCAAAGCGATCGATACGCGTACGGAGTACGTTGAACGAGTTGTTGATAGCGCCATCTACCTCCTCGCGGAGGACACGCTCTACCTGCTCGTTCGTCGAGTTCAGCGTTACTTTGTCTTTCAGTTCGAAGGTTGAGAAAATCGATGCTAACTGTGCATCCGGATCCACCTCCTTGTAGGATTCGATGAAAAGAGTAACGAAGTCTGCTCCGCTCGTTTTCTGTTTCTGGCGGGCACGGGCCATCGCCTCTTTGTAGTTAGGCGTCTCGTTATGACCGCTCAACGCGTCCAGAATGTCAGGAACCGACACTTCCATCGTTACGTTCATACCGCCCTTGAGGTCAAGACCAAGGTTGATCTCTTTCTCGCGGCACTCTTTCAATGTGTAGCCGAACCACACTTTTTTGGTTGCGATGGAGTCAAGATACTGATACTCTTTGACTGCATCGCCGGAAGCGTACTCTTTCGCTTTGTTGTCATAATGACTCGTTACGAAAGAGAACGACAGATAGAAGGCGCATACCAATGCAAGGCATACTGCCAAAAATCGTACAAGTCCTTTGTTTTGCATAGTTTGTATTTGTTTTTAGTTTGATATTTTTCATTCTTCACCGCGTGTGCGAAAGGTGCGCACGCGAAAAAGCGTGCAAAGTTACAACTTTTTTTTCATTTATGCAAATAAAAACGGAATTTTTTGGTGCTTTGGGCATCATTATGAATGAATTGCAGATAGAATAGCCTGTAATTCTCCGATGTCGGCGCAACTCCGCCAACCGCAGTAGCGCGTCGCCGCCAAACGGTTGGCCTCCAAATCATCTACAAAAATGACGGGCACTCGTCCATCCTCCATTACCCTGGCCGCACGCTCGAAAATCTCTCTGTCAGGCTTTGTACAATGCATTTCGTGCGAGAGAAAACATTTCTCAAACAGCGAAGCAAAACCCGGATACTCGCCGGTGGTATGCTGCCAGTGTAGTTCGTTGTTGTTTGACAGCAAATACAGTCGGTAGCCCTCCTCGCGCAGTTGCTTCAGACAGGCGATTCTCTCCGGCGGTATGCCTGCGTGCATCAGATTCCACGCGTGGATGACATTCAACGGACGAATTTCATGCGTCGCCATGGAGCAAATTTTATCGATGAAATCGGTACTTTTTATCTCTCCGCGCTCGTATTGCGCCATCAATGATGCGGATTTGCCTTCTCCATTGGTGTCTAAACCTAATTCGCGCTGCATAGCCTCACGCCCGATCAGTGCCTCGAACGCACCTATACAGCCCGGCATGTTGTGGTTCATCAACACCCCTCCCAGATCAAAAACAAGTATCGGCTTCTCCATTTCGCCTGCAAAGATACTACAAATAATCGACATGTGCAAATGCAAATGGAGAAAATTTATTTTTCTCAACCAATCGGGCAACTTTTTTGCCTACGAATCACTACTTGCTTATATGACAAGTGTGCAGAGTTGCGAAAAGACTGTGTCTGCGGTTAGACAGGCTTCGCCTGATAGAATATAGACCGCTGTGCTGATAGCATATAGACAGTGGATAGTTGACGTCAGGCTCGACATTGGTTCGACATTGGTTCGATAATGGTTCGATAACGGCTCGATAACGGCTCGGGAAAGCCGGGGAATTTTTGGGTTCACAAATTAAACAAATAACCCCAACACCTATAAACTCATAAACGTAAAAAACATCGTTTTTACCGTTTCATTTACGTTTTTTTGACGTTATTCCTCGGAGAAATGCACCAGCACGTGGCGGTAGGAATTGAATATCTTGGATTTAGAAACGAACCCCAAATAGCGTCGTTCGCCGTCCACCACCGGCAGATTCCATGCACCGGTGTCTTCAAATATCTCCATTACTTTTTCCATCGGCAGGTCGTGTTGCAATACTGCCGGAGGAGAGGTCATCAGTTGCCCTACGGTAAACCGTTTGTAGAGCCGTGGCTGGAACATAATATTGCGTACCTCGTCCAATAGAAGGATCCCTTTCAAACGTCCGTCATGGTCAATGACGGGGAATATATTGCGCCGGCTCTCGCTGATTATTTTCACCAGCTCGCCCAAGGTCATCTCAGGGAAAATGGTCTTAAGGTCTGTCTCCAGCACATTGTCCATCTTCAGGAGCGTGAGCACATTCCGGTCTTTGTTGTGCGTCAGCAATTCGCCTTTCTGAGCCAGACGCATCGCATACAGCGAGTGCGGTTCGAACAGCATAATGGTCAGGTAGGAAATGACGCTTACAATCATCAGCGGCATAAACAGATGATAACCGCCCGTCAGCTCGGCAATCAGGAAAATCCCTGTCAGCGGTGCGTGCATCACGCCGGACATCAGTCCCGCCATGCCCACGAGTGCAAAATTAGCCTCAGGAACCGAGAGTCCGCTCATATTCATAATACGTGCCGTCAAAAATCCCGTAATAGCACCCATGAATAGCGAGGGAGCAAAAATTCCTCCCACCCCGCCGGCACCATTGGTAGCCACAGAGGCTACGATCTTGAATAATAAAATGAATCCGAAATAGGTCAGTATCAGCCAATGTCCGTTGCGGTCTGCCCATTCATTGTGCTCCAGCGGGCTGTTCGCCAAGGCGGACATACAATCTCCGTTAATCAACTGGCGGATTACATCATAGCCTTCGCCGTACAATGGAGGGAAAATAAAAATCAGGATACTCAGTGTCGCACCGCCTATCAGCAGTTTGGCGCCCATGTTGGTTATCGTATGCTTGAACCAACGCTCCAGTTTGTTCATTCCGCGGGTGAAATAGAGGCTGACAAAACCGCACACCAGACCTAATACCAGATACCACGGGATACGGTTAACTACAAAATCCTCATAGTTGTTCAGCGGGAACATAGGTTCCATGCCCGTCAGAATGTACGAGATAGCGGTTGCTGTGACCGACGAAATCAATAGCGGTGCCACCGAAGTCATCGTCAGGTCCATCATCAGTACCTCAAGCGTAAAGACTAATCCGGCTATCGGAGCTTTGAAGATACCGCCTACTGCGCCTGCAGCACCGCAACCGATCATCAGCATCATGGTCTTCTGGTCCAAACGAAATGCCTTGGCCATGTTCGAACCGATAGCCGCACCTGTCAGCACAATAGGAGCCTCGGCTCCTACCGAACCGCCGAAACCGATGGTCAGACCCGATCCGATGATCGAACTCCACATGTTGTGTGCCTTGATGATGGATTTGCGCTGACTGATGGCATAGAGAATCTTGGTAATACCATGACTGATGTCGTCACGCACCACATATTTGACAAACAGCGCCGCCAGCGTGATGCCGATAAAAGGAGTAATCAGGTACCACCATGTGTTTCCCTCACCTATCAGCTGCTCTTCTACAAACCATTGTATCAGGTGGATAAAGGATTTCAGCAATGTGGCTGCTAATGCGGAGAATGCACCTACGAAGAACGAGAGAAGCAACACCAATTGTTTCTCGCTGATATGGCGCTCGCGCCACTCAATCATCCTATCGTAAAAGGTGCTTTGCACGTTAAACCGTTAAACCGTTAAATCGTTACTCGTCCCAGCCGATGCCTTTGTATTTGTCGAGGTTCCACTCTTCCTCTACCTCGTTGAGGTAAATAGTGTGCTCTTCCTCGTCAGACGTATCCGATGAGTCGGATTCCTCTCTTTCGATGACGGTGACATCTATGGGTGCATGGCTGATTTCGATAATCCGGTTCTGCTCCTTGTTGAGTTCTATCCACAGCGCATCTTTGAGGGCGTCAATACCCTCGCCGGACACCGATGAAATCGGAAGAACCGGAATGTCCAGCTCCTTGCTCAGTTGGTTGCAGTCAATCTCAGGAAGCGGATTACCCTCATTGTCCATGCGTGGGATATCCGTCTTGCTGATGGCCAGAATACGTGCCTTGGTGAGCAGTTCAGGGTTGTATTGCTCCAGTTCACGCAACAGGATATGGTATTCCTTTTGGATATCTCCGCTTGTGGCAGGCACCATAAACAGCAATACCGCATTTCGCTCAATGTGTCTGAGGAACCGCAAGCCCAAGCCCTTGCCTTCGCTGGCACCCTCGATGATACCCGGTATGTCTGCCATGCAGAACGACTGGCCGTCGCGATAAGAAACGATACCTAACTGCGGTGTCAGCGTGGTGAACGGGTAGTCGGCTATCTCCGGCTTGGCGGCGGATACCACACTCAACAGGGTGGATTTGCCGGCATTGGGGAAGCCAACCAGACCTACATCCGCCAGCACTTTGAGCTGCATGATGACCGTTCTTTCTTGCGCGGGCTCTCCGGGTTGGGCATATCGTGGTGTCTGGTTGGTGGCTGTTCGGAAATGCCAGTTACCCAATCCACCGCGTCCGCCTTTCAATAGTACTACGCGTTCGTCGTGTTCTTTCACCTCGCAGATATATTCTCCCGTTTCACCGTCATAGACCACTGTGCCGCAAGGTACCTCGATAATCTTGTCCTCACCGTCTTTGCCGAATGAACGGCTCAGACCGCCTTTGCCTCCGTCGGTAGCCATGATATGTTTCTGGTACTTCAGGTGCAGCAGCGTCCATAGGTTGCGGTTGCCATGCAGGATGATTGACCCGCCTTTGCCTCCGTCGCCGCCGTCAGGACCGCCTTTGGGCAGATACTTGGCACGATGAAGGTGCATACAACCTGCGCCGCCCTTGCCCGAGCGGCAGTAGATCTTTACGTAGTCGATGAAATTGGTCATGACAATTTACGATACGAAGGTGTACGGTTTATTTATCCAGAATGCGCTCGATCTGCAGGAACACATCCTCTACTCCGTGGTTACCGTTTACAGCCACGTAGTTGCCATGGTGCAGATAGTAATGGGCGATAGGTTCTGTTTGGTTGTGATAGACGGCAATGCGGTGACGTATGGTATTCAGATTGTCATCTGCCCTGCCGCTCACTTTGCCCCGCTCTATCAATCGCTGAATCAGCAGCTGCTCATCTACCAGCAGGTCAATCATGACGGCGTCCATGCCGTATTTCTTGAGCAGCTCGGTGAGCGATTCGGCTTGCGCCACCGTACGGGGATAACCGTCAAAGATAGTACCCTTGCAGTCGGCCGGCAGCGAGGAGATGTAGTTCTCTATCACGCCGTACATCATATCATCCGGCACCAGATTACCCTGCGAAATCAGGGCGTCAATCTGTTTTCCCAGTTCATTGCCTTTCGCTATTTCCGCACGCAGCACATCACCCGTAGAGAGGTGTTGCAAACCATACTTATTTACAATCAGTTCCGATTGGGTGCCTTTGCCGCTTCCCGGTGCACCGCACAATATAATATTCAGCATACCTTATCTTATATTAAACAGACGCAAAACGAGTTGCCCGTTTTGCAGAGCAACTCGTTTGTGAAGCTACATTGCCTGATTATAGAGCAAATTTAGCACCGACTTTAGCCTTAACGACCTTCTTTGCAGGTACGTCAACAGCCTCACCTGTACGCGGGTTTTTAGCCTTGCGGGCCGGACGCTGTGCCGGAGCAAGGGTCAGAAAACCAACGAGCTGTACGTTTTCACCTTTCTTAACTGCCTCAACTGCTGCCTCAAGAGCTGCGTCAAGAACCTTAGCTGCCTCTGCTTTGCTAACCTGAGCCTTGGCTGCTACTGCTTCAATAAGACCTTGTTTGTTCATAATCCTAAGATGTTTTGAAATTATTAATAATAATGGTTGATTGGATTAAACCCCGAAATCGACGGCAAAGTTACAAAATTTTATTTAATCTGCAAATATTTTTTTCAAAAAAATGCGCTTTTTACTGAAAAATACTATATTTTTGATTAAAATATACACTTTTTGTTCGCTTATATCAAAGAAAAATAGTACTTTTGCACCCATTATGAGAAATTTACCACCTGTTACGCGCTATCTGTTGATAGCCAATTTTGTGATTTATCTGCTGGCTGATATCTTTCAGCGTTATGGTGTGGATCTGAACTTCCTGTGCGGTCTGCATTTAGTTTCCGCACCTACTTTTCATTGGTGGCAGCCGTTCACCTATATGTTTTTGCATGCCAATCTCGGTCATATCTTCTGCAACATGTTTGCAGTATGGATGTTCGGACCGATGATAGAGAATGAATGGGGTCATCGCCGTTATCTGATTTACTATCTGGTCTGCGGCCTTGGAGCCGCAATCGTGCAGGAGGCTGTATGGTCGTTGATGCTGACGGAAATGAGTACGCACTATGGTGCTGCGGCGTTGTCGCAATATGCGGCTGCGATGAACACTATCGGTGCCTCCGGAGCCGTCTTCGGCATCCTGTTTGCTTTCGGTTGGCTCTATCCGGATGTGCCGCTGTATATATTCTTTATACCTATTCCCATCCGCGCACGCGTATTCGTTATATTGTATGCTGTGTTCGAACTCTTTGCAGGCCTTGGCTCCGTAACTGGCTTTGCGGCAGACAACGTGGCACATTTTGCCCATCTGGGAGGGATGCTTTTCGGATGGCTGCTCATCCTATGGTGGCGCAAGCACGATTGGCGCGAGCCGCGTCTGCCCGAGTGGCTGACACGCCTGTTCAAAGGCAGAAACAACCACACACGTCTCGACAGCACCGACAACAATCGTTTCGGCGGGTACCACTATCATAAAGGGGAAAGATGAGATGATGTACAAAGTACAATGATGATGTACAAAGTATGGGGAGAATTACCACGCTAACGTGGCTACTACCGGCAGGTGATCCGAGCCGGTAGCTTCTTTTATAATCCTGCAATCTACAGGAACAAGGCTCTTGGAACTGAGAACATAATCAATGTGTACGCCTAAGCCGCGTTTCTTGCAGGTAGTGCCCCAACGTCCCCAGGAGGTCTCAGCCCAGGCATCGCGCAGACCATGGCTCAGTTTGAGATAGGTGTAGCTCATAGGTGTGGAATTGAAATCTCCCACTACAATCACGGGATACGGGCTTTCATCGATCTCCTTGCGTACAATGCGTGCCTGCTCGCGGCGCAAAGGGCGCGCGCGTTTCCATTTCTTCTCTATTTTCTGTGCCGAGGAGCGCACGCCTTCATAATTGCGCATCTGCTCCGCTTCGGCTATATCTTCTGGCTTGAAGCTGTATGATTCCAGATGGTTGTTGAAAAGGCGGATGGTATCGGTACCGGCTACTATGTCGCAGCGATTGGAGAGATTGCCGCGGGTAGCGTAATGGATCGACTGTTTGTGGACAAGCGGGTACTTGCTCCACACCATTGTGCCGAACTGGTGCCGGCTGTCGTATTGCGAGAAATCCATGTAGGAATATTTGTATTGGCGGCTCATGATCTCTCTGACCTCCGCGAGAGTCAGCCAATGCGGGCTCTTATACACATCCACTTCCTGCAAACACACTACATCCGCGTCCTGTGCAGCCAGGTATTTCAGCACATCATTCTCCGCCGGCTTTTTGTAGCGGCTCATGGCGTTGGTGTTCCATGTCAGCACAGTCAACCTGTGCGGCTTGTCTGTGAGCTCCGCTTCGGTAGGGGCGCTGCCGTGGCTGAGCATCAGCCATGCGCATCCGCCTACAGCCGCCAGCAGCAGTAGTTTTACCACCCGCAGGAATATATGTCCTCTACTCCCTTTCACCTTTCACTTTTCAGTTCCCTTTCGGCATCATAGTGACCAGAGGAATCACCATCTCCTCCAGCGATATACCGCCGTGCTGGAATGTATTGCGGTAATATTGCGCATAGTAATTGAACTGGTTGGGGTAGGCGAAAAAGTCGCTGCCAGTGCAGAACATATAACTGCTGCTCACGTTCGGGCAGGGCAGTCCCGCGCGTTTCGGCTGCTCGATAGTCATTACGTTTTTGCTGTTGCAGTTGAGTGCCTTGCCAACTTTGTAGCGGATATTGGTATTGGTGTTCTTGTCGGCTATGATCTGTACAGCGTTCTTCACACGCGTGGTGCCGTGGTCAGTGGTCAGCACCAGTGTGAAACCGAGTTCGGCGGCGCGTTTCAGCAGGTTGTATGTAGGCGAGTGTCTGAACCAGCTCAGTGTCAGGCTGCGGTATGCAGCTTCGTCGTTGGCGAGTTCGCGCATCATCTTGCTCTCCGTCCGCGAGTGGGAGAGCATGTCGATGAAATTGAGCACTACGATATTGAGCGGTGTCTTGATGCCTTTGAGTTGTGCAATGACGCGTTCGCAGAAATCGCTTTCGTTGACTTTCCAATAGGTGAAACTCTCGCGCCGGCGGTAGCGGTCCAGCAGTGTTTGTACGAGCTCGCGTTCGTATTGGTTCTTGCTCTCCTCATCACCTTCCTCCACCCAGTATTGCGGATACATCTCCTGTATCTGCAGCGGCAGCAGACCCGAGAAAATGGCGTTGCGTGCATACTGCGTAGCGGTAGGCAGGATGGACATATACTGCTCTTCCTGGCGGATGGTGTAAAATTCGCTCAGCAGCGGCTGGATGGTTTTCCACTGGTCGTAGCGGAAATTGTCAATCACACACAGCAGCACTTTTTCCCCTTTGTCAAGGAGAGGGAAAACCGAGTGCTTCATCACGTTGTGCGACAGGATGATATCCCCTGTGCTTTCGCCTTTGGGCTTTGGGCTTTCAACCAAGGCGACATAGTTCTTCTGCACCCATTTGCCGAAGGCGGCATTGGCTTGTGCGCGCTGGTCTTCCAGCATGGAGCGCATCGGCGAGTTCTCCAATTCAATATCCCAATGGCTGAGCGTCCGCTCTACGGCTTTCCATTCGTCGAAGGTGGCGGCGGTGTCAATCATATAGGAGATGTCGCTCCATTCCTGGCGGTAGTTGTCACGGGCGTGCTCGCTCACGATAGCCTGCTGATGGATATGTTTTTTCAGGCACAGCAGTATCTGGTTGGGATTGACAGGTTTGATCAGGTAATCGGCTATCTTCTCGCCAATAGCCTCTTCCATGATATGCTCTTCCTCGCTTTTGGTAATCATCACAACCGGTACCTCCGGCCGCAGTCGTTTGATCTCCTGCAGTGTCTCCAGACCCGTGAGGCCGGGCATGTTCTCGTCCAGAAAAACAATATCTATCGCCTCGCTCTCTCCGAATGGCTCACCTGCTCCGGTCCTGAACCGGTCCAGCGCATCGCGGCCGTTGGTAGCGGTCACCACTTCATACCCTTTGTTGTTCAGATAAATGATGTATGGTTGCAACAAATCTATTTCGTCGTCAACCCAAAGTATTTGGCTCATAGTTTCTCCATTTGTTTATCAGGTTGGTCATGTCTTCCGGCCACTCGCTGTCAAAATACATGCGTCCGCCGGTGCGCGGATGCGTGAAACCTAATGTACGCGCATGCAACACCTGGCGCGGGCACAGTGCAAAACAGTTTTCTATATATTGTTTGTATTTCTGGGTGCGAAGACCTTTCAGTATTTCCATCCCTCCATATTTTTCATCGGCAAACAGCGGATGCCCGATATGTTTCATGTGTACGCGGATTTGGTGGGTGCGTCCGGTCTCCAACCTGCATTCCACCAGCGTTACGTAGGGGAACCGCTCTATCACCCGCCAATGGGTCACCGCCTCTTTGGCCTGCGGACACTCGTCCGGATCCCACACACGGTAGATGGTGCGGTCGCGGTTGTCGCGGGCCAAAGCTCCTTCTATGGTGCCGCTGTCCTCCTTGAAACAGCCCCAGACCAGTGCATGGTAGGTACGCTCGGTGGTGTGGTCAAAGAACTGTTTGCCGAGGTTGGCTTTCGCCTCAGGCGTCTTGGCAATCAGGAGCAGGCCGCTGGTGTCTTTGTCAATGCGGTGAACAAGCCCTATGGAGGGATCATCGATATTAATCTGACGGCTGATGGCTGAATGCTGATAGATGACGGCTTCCCTCTCAAAATGCCATGCCAGGGCGTGGAGAAGGGTGTGTTCGTAATTGCCGTGACCGGGATGGACCACCAGTCCTGCGGGTTTGTTGACCACCAGCAGGTCATCGTCTTCGTAAACGATATGGAGCGGTATGTTCTCCGGCGTGACGGTGTAGTCGTTTGGCTCGTGGTCCAGCAGCACCTGGATTACATCACCGGGCTTGACTTTGTAGCTGCCGGCTACGGGTTTGCCGTTCACCCGCACATTACCGGCATCCGCAGCCGTCTGGATACGGTTGCGGCTGGTGTTGGTCATGTGCTCTGCAAGGTATTTGTCCACCCGCACTTTGCCCTGACCTTTGTCCACCTCACATCGCCATCGCTCCCAGAGTTCGTCCTCGACGGGGTCGGTTATTTGTACTTGTTCATCGTTCATTTGGTCAGAACCAACTGTCATTTTCGTTGCTGCTGCCGGAGGTAGCTGTTTTCTCTATGTCGGTAGAGAGATAGAGTGTCACGGTCTCACCTTCGGTCAGTCTCTCTCCTGTCTCGGGAATCTGGTTATAGACATATGCCGGTATACTGTCCTGACGCGGCTCGTCGTAATGGGTGGCGCCTACGGTCAGCCGCCTGCTCAGCAGCAAACTTCTTGCGTCCTGCAGTGTCAGACCCACCACATTGGGCACAACCACTTTGCCTGTTCCCCTGCCGAAACCTACTACCAGCCGCACTTTGGTGCCTGTTTCTACCATTTCGCCCGGCTGGATACTCTGGCCGTTGGCTTTGACATCGAGCACCAGATCGCGGTAGGCGGACGGTTCGTATTCATATACGCTGTCCACTCTCAGTCCCAACCCGCGGAGGGTGGTCTCTGCCTGGCGGTAACTCATATCCTGCATGTTCGGCATCGCCACTTTGGGCCGGCCGCTGGCGTTGATAGTGAGATAAACCACCCGTCCTTCCTTGGCATGACTGTTGCCTTGCGGATCCTGGTCAACAATCGTGCCAAACGGCACTTTGTTGGAATAAGTGCTGTCCACAATCTGCGTTTTCAGACCCTGATCGTGCAAAATCAGTTCTGCCTGCCCGCGTGTAAGCCCTTTTACATCCGCTATTGTAATCTCCACTCCGTGCTGGGTGTAACCGCGCAGCCAGATAATCAGGCAAGTAAGTAATATGCCCGCCACTACGACAGCTGCTACCAAATTGGCGACGACAAAGAGAACGTCTTTTTTATCAAAAATATGCTTTTTATCCATGATTTGTAAAATTTAGTGCGCAAAGTTACTATTTTTTTTGGACATATGCAAAAAAGTTCGTACTTTTGCACTCGATTTTCGCATAAAGGCGGAGATTTACTGTTTTTAAAGCTTTAAAACTGGTTTTTAATTATGAAGAAAATGCTTCTTATCGTAGCAGTTGCATTCGCTGCAATCAGCTGCTGCGGCAACAAGGGCGAGCAGAAATGCGCAGAGAAACAGTGCTGCAAAGACAGCGCTGCTGTATGCTGCCAGGCTGACAGCACCAAGTGCTGCACTGACAGTGCAAAGACCTGCTGTGCAGAGAAAAAGGCTTGCTGCGAGGCTGCCAAGGCTGAGTAATCCCTGTTGTTCAATTTTTAAGGTACAAAACCTGAAGAGGGTGTGTCAAAACCAAGTTGGCACACCCTCATTTTTTGACGGCATTTTCGTGCGTAGCCTCCACCACCATGCAACCAATGGGGATTATTCGGCGTCCTGCTGGCTGGCATCGCCTTCGATAGGCGTGTTGCGATAGACTTTAATCATCGTATAGGGCGATGAGAACGTGCCATCGTCATCGGTGTAGAGGAGTGCGAAAGCATATTGGGTGTCCGCATCGAAGAGTCCGTTGGGTTGCAGGGTGAGGGTCAGCACACCCGAATCAGCGTCGCCCGATGCGGCGGTGACGTCAAAGGCTGCTTCGACAGTCCGATCGCTGCCCACCTCCTTGCCTGCCATGGAGAGTTTGGAGGGATCGGCAATGACGGGTGCCAGGTCTTTGGGCTCCACGGCATAACGCAGCGTCACCGGATCGCCTCCGTCCACCGGGATAACGGCATGGATGAAGCCGTCTTCGTAGTCCGGCAGATACACAACCGAATGGAGCCGCTGCATAGGGCGCTGAGTATAATTCTCCAGCGAGTCGATGCTGTACTCCAGCGAGTCGTTGCGGACTGTCCATTTGTCGATTTCCGCCTGATAGTCGTTGCAGGAAGCGAGGAGTAAAGTGAGGTACAAAGGTACGATGTACAATGTACGAAGGACGATGTACGAAGGATTGCTATTTTTCATATGTGTGATTTGTTAATTGTTATTGGATAAAATAGCTGCATATGACAATGCGTTCGGAATGGGTGTCGGATACCACCACTTTGATCCGCCCGGGCTCAATGCCATGCTTGATCAGGTAGTTGCGTACGTGGCGGACACGGCGGTTGGCGAGTTCCTGGTTATACACAGGATCGCCCTCTGGGCTGCAGAAGCCGCTCAGTTCGACCCGGAGTTGCGGTTGCTGCTGCAACAGCTGTATGAACTCATTGATTCGCGGGTACCACCAGGGTTGCAGCACATCGGTGTCGAAGCGGAACTTGAGGATGAGCGTGTCGCGTGCGTTGCGCTGTTCGGCTTCGGCCAGACTTTCCGCCAGGGTTTTCTCGCGTGCCAGTCGCTCGGCTTCGGCTATACTGTCGGCTATCGCTTTCTCGCGTGCCAGCCGCTCTGCCTCCGCCCGTTCGCGTGCCTGTCGTTCCGCCTCCAGCCGCTGTGCCTCGCAGTCATCCGTGATCTGTTGCGCCAGCGCCTCATCCACCGTAGGCTCGGTACGTTTGGTATCGGTCAGTGCCACGCGCACACCGAGCAGCAGGTGGTTCTGCCAGTCGATATTATCATTAAGTCCGTGTTTGGAGTTCCACCGGTCGCCTAAGATGGTGACATTGGCCTCGGCGAGCACCGAGACGATAGGGTGTACCTGATAGCTGAAACCCAGTCCGAAACGTCCTGCGGCGAAACACTGCGTGCCGGTCCAGAGGTAGGCGAACTCTGTGTTGGGAATATCACCGTGCGGTCCTTCGGGCGTGTCGGCGAGCGTGATTGCATCGTCGTTGTGGAATGCTATGTTGGCGCCTATACCTGCCAGCAGATAGAGATCCCACCGGCGCTCGGGGCGATAGCCGAACATATTGGGAAAAGAGAGCAGCACGTCCACTTCCGGCTGGATATAATACCACCGGTAGGACGCCTGCGGCGCCAGTTGCCAGTTGCGCGCCATGAATCCCGACAGCCCTGCCTGAACCGCCACCACCGGGTGGATCTGATAGCCGGCGGAGAGAGCCACGGCAGGTGATAGCAGTTGTCCGAAAGACGCCTCGCCCACGGTCCATGCCACGCCTACCTGCGGCGTGATGAACCAATGGGGCCGGAACAGCACTGTGTCGTGCACCGCCTCTGCCGGCACCTGACGGCCGTCGGGCATGGCGGTCATCTCCGTACATCTGTCCTCCGCTATAGCAGGCACTGCCAACAACAGGAGGAGGATAATGGCGAACGGCGAATGTTTTGTATAGATGGTTGTTTTCATTGTCTTATTCCACTAATAGTCCATGAACCGTATAAACTTTGTCTCCGCGAAGGATATAGATGACATCATTGACGAGCACCTTTCTGCATTCGCCGTTCGCCCATTCGCCCTTCGCCATTACCTCCTCTGTACCCTCCGTGCGGTTGATGATTTGCATTACCTGTCCGTAATCCGCTGCATCACCATCCAGGTGGAGAACAGCCTTGCCGGCAGGCACTTTGATCTCCTCTCCCTCGTCGCGGATAGCACGGAAGGCGTTGTTTGAGAGCACGTAGTAGGCGCCTGCGTCGTAGTGGGTATCCTCAATCACGGGCTCCAGGCGGTTGTCGGTGCCGTAGTCCTTGTTGTCGCCGGTAGCTATGAACGATCCGGAAGGAATACGTCCGCTGTAGGCGTAGAGGTCATAGGTGCCTGCATTGCCGCTCATGAGCACACCGTTGTTGGCACGGATGACGCGGTAGCCGTCTATCAGCAGCTGCGACTCGGGTATCTCGCTCAGACGTACGGCAGCAGCATCTTTAGCTTCGACGGTGTAGGGTTCCACTCCGTCCGGCACGATCACGTCGCATCCCAAGCCGAGCGTCCATAGCGTATTGACGGTGACGGTAGTCATGATACGTGTGGCGGCGTACTGCGGGTTGAGCGTGAGCATCAACGCGTAGTCGTCCAGCAACGCCAGCGGTGTATGGATGCGTACCGTCTCGGGGAAGGTTCCCTCGCCTACGGCTATCGGTTCCTCGGTATCCGGCATATACACATCGGTGAGCGATGTGAGATCAGCGAAGGTGCTGTCGGCAATCGCCACTACGGCATAGCCGCCTATCGAGTCGGGTATGTAGAGTTCGGTCTGACCTGTTGTCACGGTAACATCATCCAGCACGGCTGTCTGTTCGTCTTCGCTGATGACAGTGATCTGCAATCCCTCCTCGGTGATCTGACGGGCGGTAGCGGGGAAGGCGTAGGTAGCGGTTAGGCTCAGCATGTCCGCGGCAATCTCTACCTCGGCGTTCTCGCCGTTGACAGTGACGGCTGTTGCGGCAGCAAAATAATGGTCGTTATCCGCAAGGATAGTCAGCACAACGGTATAGACGGTGTTAGGCTGCGCTGTCTCATCCGCCGGCAGCCAGCTGTAGCGGCTGTCCAGCAGTTCGCCTACCACAGGATTGGCGATGCCGTCGAAGGCTATATCCTCTGCTGCTGCACGTGCGATAGGATAAGTGGCGGTGATAGAACCGGTGTAGTTGTTGAGACCGATCACCTTGACGCTGTATTCGCCGGCATGGATGCCGCCGTTGTTCTGTACGGAGTAGTCATCCGCGGTGAGGGCCGTGCCGTCGCTGACCGTCACTTCGGGCTGCTGCCACTCGCCGGTAAAGACGAGCGTCTGATCTACCGTAATCATCGTCTCGTCCAGCGGTTTGGGCGTGATGAAGAACAGGAGAGTGGTCTCGTCTTGATAGAAGGGCTCGACGCCGATAATCGTCACAGAAGCGGTACCGGCATTGCGGTTGTTCTCATAGCGGAGCGTGTAATCTGTGCCGAGGGTGAGCGGCTCGTTGTCACGTGTGACAGTCACCGTAGGACGGAGTGAGTCGCCGGTATAGACGTGTGTCGTGAACTCCAGTGCAGTCGTCAGACGGTTGACAGGATAACCGGTGATGACGAACTCGCCGCTGAGTGTACCGGTATAGTTACCCGTTCCGGTAGCTGTCACAGGATAAGTGCCGGTGTTGACACCTCCGTTGTTGGTAAGCGTGTAGTCGGTATCTTCCACGAGGGTGTAGCCGAGCTCGCTGTCGGTTACGATGACCGACTCGGGTTTCTCCAGTGAGCCGGAGCAGCTGACCGACTGCGGCGTGATGACCATGGTGAGTCCGGCTATTTCACGTGGCGCGATGGTGATATTGACAGGCTCGGCAGCCTCATAAGCGGTATGGTTGCCATCCGGCACCACTCTGTAATAGACCGCGTAGGTGTCGGCATTGGAGGCGTCAGGTAGAGTAGTGCTCCACTCGCCTATTGTGCCCAGTCGGTACTCCATCATACCGCCTACCGCCGTTCCAGCGGTGACGAGCGTCTGCGCTGCGCTGTTGTAGGTGAGTCCACTGATAGCTGACGGATGAACGCTGACAGCTGCATTGGCTTTGTTGACGGTCAGTGTACCGTTGACATAACTAATCGCGTAATTGGTAGCAGCAGCACCGCTCGGAATGATGGTGTAGTCGCCTACGTTGCTGGTAGGTGCATAGTTGCATGTCAGCGTTAGACCGCTGACAACCGAAGCGTCGTCGCTGTTCTTCCATCCATCGTAGGAAGCGGTGTAGGTTGGAGCTTCATCGCCGTACTCAACGGACTTGTTGTCAGCGGTAATGGTCAGTGCGGCTTTTCCTACTGTTACCTTACCATTGACAAAGGTAATATCGTAGTTGAATGCTGTAGCGTTAGCCGGTACGATGGCGTAGTCACCTACATCGCTTGTGGGTGCATACTCGCTCGTCAAGGTCAGACCACTGACAACCGAAGCGTCGTCGCTGTTCTTCCATCCTTCGTAGGTGGCGGTGAAGGCAGGAGCCTCCTCGCCATACTCTACCTCTTTATTATCCGCGGTGATGGTCAGGGCGGCTTTCTCTACCGTTACCTTACCATTCACGAAGGTGATGGCGTAGTTGAGAGCTGTAGCGTTAGCCGGTACGAT
>FLNW01001283.1_pt1 | contig 29317 bp, 28 predicted proteins | sample 1140371 | NCBI WGS metagenome assembly FLNW01 (sample SAMEA3878170, study PRJEB12797) | bioreactor metagenome | biome: Moose rumen | place: Sweden | collected 2011-10
TTTCAAATGTCAGTTGGTACTTTTTGTGCGTGTTAAGGCCCGACTTTCCTCCGATATTGATCCGATATTGATCCGACATTACCCCGATAAGGTGTTTGTAGTACGTTGAGAATAAGGCTGTTACAACGTACCAAAAAAGCACAGACCTCGAGTTGCTTATTCACAAACCGAGGCCTTCGCATGGCCTTAGTAGTCAAACAAACAACAGGAAACCTACGCCGATATGACAAACCCCGGAATTCCGAAATTTGCGAAGTTCCGGTTTGTCAAACACAAAGCGTCAATAAACGCTATCAATATGTTACGGATTCTATGTTTGTGCTTACTCCTCGGAGTGGGAACTCCTCGGGCACTGCACTCGATATGCGTTCCGTCGCATATCTTCACCCTCTAATCCTCCTGCCTCAGACAGGCACGGCGTAGATCGGATTCTACGAAATGAGTGACGACCGTTTTGACACGCTTGTCCGGATGGAATACTCATTCCGGTTGCAAAGATACTACAAAAAAAATGACATACGCAAGCGCGTATGCCAAGTTTTTCTTTTTTTTACCCCAAATCCGTCATTTTTTTGCTATGACGAGGTAGTAGTTTTTCTTGCCTTTCTGGAAGAGGAGGTACTTGCCGTTGAGCAGTGCAGCGTCGGTGATGGCTGTCTGCGTGTCGGTCAGTCTCTCTTTGTTCATGCTGAAACCGTTCGCCTGGATCATCTTGCGAGCCTCGCCTTTGCTGGGGAAGATTGCAGTTTTCTCTGCCAGCAGATCCAGCGGCGCAATGCCGGCTTTCAGTTCGTCCAAACTAATCTCATACCGCTCCACTCCGTCAAACACCTGCAAGAATGTCTCTTCATCCAGCTCACGCAGCGCGTCAGCGGTAGCGTTTCCGAATAATATATTGCTTGCCTCGACAGCCTTGTTGTATTCCTCCTCGCTGTGAACCAGACAGGTCACCTCTTTCGCCAGACGTTTCTGGAGGATACGCATGTGCGGAGCCTCTTCGTGCTCCTTGATCAGCGCCTCTATCTCCTCGCGGCTGAGGCTGGTGAAGATTTTGATATAACGCTTGGCGTCATCATCGCTGACGTTCATCCAGAACTGGAAGAACTTATACGGGGTAGTGTATTTCTTGCTGAGCCACACATTGCCGGCTTCGGTCTTGCCGAACTTGCCTCCGTCGGCTTTGGTGATGAGCGGGCAGGTGAGGGCGAAAGCGGTCTTTCCGTTCATCTTGCGCATGAGTTCGATACCCGTGGTGATGTTTCCCCACTGATCCGAACCACCCATCTGCATCAGGCAGTTCTTGTGCTCGTTCAGATAGACGAAATCGTAACCCTGCAGCAGCTGGTACGTGAACTCGGTGAACGACATGCCTTGTGCGAACTCACCGTTGAAGCGTTTCTTCACGCTGTCCTTGGCCATCATGTAGTTGACAGTAATCAGTTTGCCTACGTTGCGCGCGAAATCCAGGAATGTATAGTCCTTCATCCAGTCGTAGTTGTTCACCAGCTCGGCGGCATTAGGCTCGTTGCTGTTGAAATCCAGGAAATGCTCCAGCTGCTCACGGATACATTGTACGTTGTGCCTGAGCGTCTCTTCGGTCAGCAGATTGCGCTCGGTGCTCTTGCCGCTCGGGTCGCCGATCATACCGGTCGCACCGCCTAACAGCGCAATAGGCTTGTGTCCGCACGCCTGCAGATGGCGCAGCATCATGATGCCGCACAGGTGGCCTATATGCAGACTGTCAGCCGTCGGGTCGATACCCACATAGGCGGTAGTCATCTCTTTCATCAACTGTTCCTCCGTGCCCGGCATGATATCCTGGAGCATGCCTCTCCAACGCAGTTCTTCAACGAAATTTTTTGTCATCGATATAATAATTTTCTTAAGCGGGTGCAAAGGTACTGCTTTTTTTTGACATACGCAAAAAAAATAGTTTTTTTATCGGTAAAAAGAGTTTGGCACGGCTTTTGCAAGGGTTTATGCAGAAAGAGTAAACTTCACTAATCTGAGTGATAAAATAGAGATTGTTTGTTATACCTTATTAGAAAAAGAGGTCGTCGTGAGACGACCCCTTTTGGTTTTACGGTTGCAGTGAGACGTGCTCATGTGCCTGTTATTTAAACCATTTGCCTTTGACCTGATAGGCAGGTTTGGCGGGCTGTGAGGTAGCCGTACCCCGGTCTTCTTTTGCGGCGACTGAGCCGTTTGGGGCGGTGTTGTTGGTGTTAGCCGGTGCGGATTGTATAATCTCGCGTCGTGCGGCAGGAGAGTCGGCAGCGTCAATGTGTTGCTGCCGGGATTCGAGTTGGTCTTCATACTGCTGCATTTTGAACTCCCATTCCTGCCGCTCTTTGGCATCGAGTTTGGCTGCTATTTCTTTCTGCAGCGCTTTGGCTTCGGGTTGGCACGCCCCGTCGGTAGGTATGAGCGTGAGTGCTTCGGCTGCAGCTGCGGCATCGCGCCTGGCCCACGCTGCCTGTGCCTGCTGGAGCGCCATGAGGCATACATCGTCCCGCCAAGCCTGATAGGCGGCGAGCGACTCATCCTGTGCGCGGCGGTAACACTCCTCGCAGACGGTGGGGACAGCGGCAAGCAGATCCATTGCCTCTGTATATTGGTGTCGTGCGACCTGATTGCGCGCATCAGCGATGATGATGTCGCAAGAGGTGTTATAATAGGCGATGATTTCCTGTTTGCCTTGGTCGAGCAAGGACTTGAATCCCGGGTCGTTGACGCGGACGTTTTTGAGCGCATTGATATAGGCTTTCTCGGGAGACTGCCCCACACCTTTGGTCTCGATGGTGTAAGAGGAAAAGAGCCGTCCCTCCACACCGTCCCCGACGAAGAAAGTGAGTGCCAGGGTGTAGGCGTGCATCGGAGGCGCGGTAGGTGTGATGTCCTTGGTGAGTACGTCGGCGGCGCAGGTGATGATAAAACGGCTGTTGCTGATAGCGGCGCAGCCGTTTTTGGCGGCAACCTGCGTCATCTTGTTGACGAGTTGCTGGTGTGCGCCGGCAGGTATATTGTCGTCGAGCACAACGGGTGTGAGCGCCACGCGCTGCTGGTCGTTGAGCCGGTTGTTAGCGTCCTGAGCATGCAGGGGTGTTGCAAGCGCAGCAAGGAGTGCGCATGCGAGTAACATTTTTCTCATATTACTTGTCTCCTATGATAAGTTGTATTTGTCCGAGTCCTTTGGCTGAAAGGTTGGAGTCGATGCTGTATTTGTTGCGCAGGAGTTTCTGGAGCGGTCTTGCCCAGGCTCTGGCGTCGAGGTCTCTGCCTTTGTCGGTGGTGAGGGGTATATGTACCTGTTCAATCGTCATGCGATTGCCGGAAGGGCTGAGATCAACAGCTCCGAACTTGCCGTTGACGGTGTTGTCGGAGACCCATTCGGTGATAATCTCGTGCAGTTCATCCCCGTCGAGTTCGGTCATTAGTCCGTCCTCGAAGGAATCCCAGGACAGGATGCGCATTTTGATGGGTCTTCCCTGTTGTGCGAGTTTGGTGAAATAATCCTGCATGGTGTTGCAGAAGGGGTCGAACTGTCCCTGGATAGCCGATTCCATCATGATAGGCAGCTGGAAAGAGGAGGTATAGACGGCTTGTCCTGTGGTAGGCGGTACGCCGGCAACTACGAAATCGGTGTATGCGTCGATAGCGCGCATGGAGTAGGTGAGTCGTGTGACGGATCCGCCTTTCTCCTGAGTGGTGTACCAGTCAATCTCAATCCAGATGTCAGCTTTGGCAGTACGGCGCAGGATGTCAATAGGTGTTTCAGCGATAGCGTCACCGGATTTGGAGGTGATCATCGCATCCTCGGCACTCTCGGATTTGAGGGTCTTGAGTGCCGCCTCAAGGTCTTTGATTGGGAATCCGCGTTTGGTCATCCGGGCGTTGATCGTATTGATAGCTACGGTGAGTTCTGTGCTGTTGAGGAGAGCTTTGTTGTAGTCGGGCATGGTTTCGGTCACGCCCTGGTTGTCGAACGTCTGTGTGAAACCGTTGCGATGACACCACCCGTCACCGGGAACAACCATGATAGTCGGCATCTTGCCTTGTACCTGATCCAGGGGCTTGAGAATACCGTCATCCTCCAGCCGTTTGCGCAACTGGTCAATGAGCACAACAACGGTAACCGCCACTTTGTACTCTTTGCCTACTTTGAGGATTTGATCGGGCACGCCGTTACCGATATAGGATACATAGCGTTGGTAAGCGCCACCCGTTTTGAAGAACTCGGTGAAATAGTCCTGGTATTTCGCCTCGGTATCCGGATCGTTGACGAGCGGGTCGCGCCCTACGATACGTGTGCCGTCGTTGCTGGCGGGGAATCCCTTGAAGATAATACCATGCACGGCGTTCTTGCCGGCCTGCCCTTCAGCGATATTCGGTTTGGTGGAATAGGTCCAGACGCGGACGAGTGTGGCTCCTTCGACAGCCTGTCCTACAGCGGCCTGCAGCTCGTAGCGCCATTGTGCGGTTTGTTTGTCGGCTTTGCGTTGGGTCTGTGCGCAGAGGGTGGCGGCAATGCCGACGCAAGCCATAAGGAGTGATACAAAGCGTTTCATATGAATAGTGAATAATATTTATCCTTTTATCTGTCGTATAAGCATACCCGGCAGGATGTCTGTAGCTATGCCGGAATCGAGTTTGAAGAGTGTGCCCCGAATCTCTCCGTCGGAGGTGTTCTCGATGAGCGCATTGAACCGGTTGTCCCAGATGCGGTTTTTAACCGGCACCAGTTTGGCAACGGGGCGGTAGGTCAGTTGACCCTTGACCAGTTTGCATTCCAGAACTTCGAATTTCAGGTTGTCCTCAACGCCTTCTTTCTCGCCGATAGGAGCACGGAAACCGATGATTTTTCCTTTTTTGTCGTACTCGATGGCAGTAATAGGAGCCTTCACACGAAACGCCTCAAAGCGTTTCTGCAGTTTGGCGATATTCTTGTCAATCGAGCGTACGGTAATCATTTGCAGGAGATCCTCCCTGCTGTATTTGCCTACCACTTTGGTTTTCTCGGCGTTAGCCGATTCAGTGCCGAGATAGATGATACGGAAGGATGTCTCGTCTTTGAGAAAGGCGGTTAGTTTCTCAGGATCCGGCTCGGTGGTGTAATAATTGGTGTAGAAAATATTGGCAATGCTGTCGTTCCATACCAGTTGGAACAGATAGGAGTGTGTCATGACTTTGAAACCGGTGAACTGGTCGGAAATATCTCCTACATCCTCGGCGATACGTCTTCCTGAGTTACCGCCTGTGAAGGCGTCCATCACTCCGCCGATAACAGCGAACGTGGTCTTGGCTGTAGTGGCGCGGTCTTCGGCTGTGATATATGTCATGTCGCTCACGAGGACGAAGGAGTGGCTGATCAGCTCCTCGGATATGTTCTGCAAGGCTGCTACTCCCTCAACAGTAAACCGTGCTTTCTCAACATCCGTCACGGAGGCGTTGTAGTCGCTGCGTTCCTCAATCAGGTTGGTGTTGAAGCAGGCGTCCTGGAGTGTCTGACCGTGCAATCCGAACCATTTGGCTACTATCCGTTTGCCTACCTCGGCATTGTTGAGCAGTTCGAGCAGCGCATCGGCGTTAGCCTGTTTCTCGTCTGCGGTGAGAACGACGCTGCTGCCGTAGGTCTGGCGGTGAAGTCCGTTGCCTTTGTGTTTGCGGACGCCTGTGATATGAGCGTTGTCCAGCACCCGCAAATCAATATCGTGCATGTCGTATTTGTCCTCAGGCGGGAGGTCTTTGAATATCTGATAGACATCATATCCGAACTCATCCTCGGCATGATAGACCATCATGTTGGTCAGCGCATTGCGGAAATATGGGCTGAGTGTTTTCTTTTCGGCTTCCTGCGCCTGTACCATAGTAGCACATAGCAACGCAGCGGTTAATATCAGAAAAGTCTTTTTCATAGTGTGCCTCCTTATTTGAAAATATGTCCCATAAACGCATCAACGTCCGCCGTGACATAGAGGAAATCGCCTCTCTGTCCGTCTTTGCCGTCTTTGCCGTCTTTGCCGTCATGTGCTTTGCCGGAGCATCCGCTGCCCTTGCCGTGGATTCCTCCCTCGCCGCCTTTGCCGCCTTTGCCGCCGCTACCGGCGTCAATTGTGGCAATGAGTCCGTCAATGCCGTAGGTCTCTATGAAATCGGGGCTGAGGCAGAACAGGAAATGTCCTCCGTCGGTACCGTCTTGCCCGTCGGTGCCATCCTCACCGGGTTTGCCGCAGGTGCCGGCGATAGTATGTGTGTTGCCGTCTTTGTCTTTGTAGGAGCTCTGGTTGGTTCCGTTAGCGCCGTACCGTCCTTTCTTGCCGTTAGCACCGTCTCGACCGTCGCCTTGGATCGTTAGCGGCAGTTCTACGACACGCAAAACGTGTGCATCGAGGTCGCAAAGAACGCCGATATTGTCCGCCGTCTGGCTTTTGAGACGGCATAAAGCCAGTGCGTGTGTCTCGCCGGAGAGATTGATCTGTTTGTCCCAGCACATCAGCAGGTCAAACGTGTAGGAGGCACCGGAAGCGGTGTGTGTGCATTCGATCTTGTGCTGCAGCGGATAATAGCCGGCAGCGATGAACACAGTAGGCACTTTGAGTTCGATCTTGTTGCCGTTCATCGCGATAGCCTCGCTTGCGGTGGTGAGCGTGAACTCGCTCATATCTACGGCCTTGTGGTTGTGATTGATAATACGAATCTCATTGCCGTTGCTGATAACGGCATACGATATACGGTCTTTCTTGACATTGAACTTGCCTCCGTCGCCTTTGATGGCTTCACGTCCGTGCGAAGTGTTCAGCAGGCGGTAGTTCGGGATATGCATCAGGTATTTGTCCGAAGGGTTGTACCGGATGGCAAACGCCTTGTCATCGCCGGATAGGATATATTGATCCTTCTTGGTCTTTACCGTGGCTCCCACGGTCGCCTTGGTACTGATGCCCGGGGCGAGAAATTTGTTGTGTCGCTCGTTGCGTGTGCGTTCGTATTTGGCAGCCATCTCCGCGGGCATGGGAGCTTCAGCCATCACGGCTGCCGGAACAGGGCGGCTCAGTTCGGACAGGCGTTGTGCTTGTCCGATGCCTGCCAGCAGCAATATACTTATCAGTAGTCCGATTCGTTTCATAAGAGTGTTCAATCAAGGTGGTTCAGCGGATGTAGCACCGTGTACTTGTTTTCTTGCCCAGAACGGTGTATTGTACATCCAGCCAGTTCTGGTCTTCGTCGTAGCAGCCGGTAGAAAAATCATACGTGAGTACGGCTGTGTTGGGTGTTATTTTTGTCTCGATAGCGGTGAGACAGTTGCTTTTGGTTTTGGGTTTGAGTGCGTTCTCCAGTTGGGTGTCGCCATAGAACAGTGCAACGGTGGTTCGTTGTCTGTCGGAATCAAGGACGGCGATATGCAGGTTTTGGCTGAGCATCTGTTCATAGTTGCGCCGGACAGCCGCACAGATATCCTGACGCTCGTCATCTTCGCGAAGTGAGGCGGCAAACTGTTTGAGTTGCGAGTGACGGAGTAGTATTTGGTCCAGACTGTGGTAGTCAGCCAGATTGGTGGATGCGAAAGCCTGCAAGGAGTCGTTCAGGACTTTCTGCTGTTTCTCATACTCTTCCACCATCAATCGGAGTTTGGAGTTGGACAGCGGATATTTGATGTGGTAGATATAGTAGGTGGATTGGTCTTTTCTGCGGATCTTCGCCCAGTAGTAGGCTTCGGCGTGCGAGGGCGATATATCCGCCAGATAGGGAATGTCAGCAGCCTGGACACTCAGCCGGCTGTCCAGCTCCTTGTGGAAATCGATGTTCCCGTTGTCGGTCACCTCGTGCATGGTGATGGTCGTAGAGGAATGCAGACGCGTTGCCACAGCAGAGACAATCTGTTCGCGCAGTTGCGTCATAGCTTTCTCCTGGGCGTCACTGAGCGTGGCGGCCTGGGCGGACACAATGAAATAACCTTCCTCCATGCCCCCTATCCACTTGGGTGCACGCCGTGCGGAGGATTGTACCACTTTGTCAGCGGCACCTGCCGCTCCCATGAGCAGCAGTGCCGTTGCAAAGCAAATCAGTCTTTTCATCTTGATTTGGTAATAGAGGATTTAGAAACCCAATGCGCTATCCAGTTGCTCGTGCAGCTTGTTGCCTTTTTTCTCCAGCTCGTCACGAACAGCTTTTCGGGCAGCTTGTTTGGCCATCTCGCCGTTATAGGCGATACGAACCAGCACTTCCTTGTTGCCGCCTTTCTTCACCTCGCGATAGCACTCTACTACAGGGAGAGTCTTTCCGATAGACTGGGAAATGAGGTTCTTGCTGGCCATGACGGTCTCTACGATAGACGCGGCGTCACCTGCTTCCATCTGTTTGTTGGCTACGGTGTTCTCGATGAGCGCACTAACCTCTGTTTGGATCTGACCTGCCAGATTGGTGATTGCCAGGCTCGTTGCAGACGTCTTGGCTGCATCGTAGTTCTCACCTATCGACTGAGCGTCAGCCATGATATATTTGGGGAAGAGGTTCTCGTCATACTCCATCTGCATACGATAGGAACGGTCCAGCTGTTTCGCCAGCGGCAGTTGACCCGGGCTGACAACCCAGCCTGCTTTTTGCAGGCGTTTGGCCTCTTTGCGTGCATCCTTCACAGCGCGCTCGTTCAGCTCTTTCTTGGTTTGTTTGCGGATCTCCTGACGCTCTTTGCGCAGTTGTTTGTAATCAGACTGGTCTGCCCAGCTTGTGCCACAGGCCATTATAACGGCCATCATGACAAATAATAACTTTTTCATAATGTTTTGAGTAAATGTTGGTTAGTAAATGTAGGTCAGTAAATGTTGGTTAGTGAATGTTAATCTTTGCTCTTGGGCTTCCCTATGGCATACGCCACCATCAGCCAGATGAGGACGATAACACCCGTGGTGAGAACGTAGGTGGGTTTGGAAACGGCGGTGGTCAGCGCAAACACAAACTGTATTGCGGTGATGATGCCGGCGAAAATACCGTTGAACACCTTGAAATTGACATTACGTCTCTGGTCTTCCACACTCACCGCCATAGTGCCGGCCCAGGTGAGGAAAATACTGATACCTCCGAGGATGGTGATAATCCACTGCAAATCCTCGTTACGGCAGTAGAAATATAGAGCGTAAGCCACCAGTGCCGCCAGAGCCAGCGACAGGACGGTCATAATAGGATTGATTTTCATTGTAGTAATGTGTTTTGGGGTGATACATTATACAGGGAACAGCGGAGCCAATTCAGCCACGGTTGCCGCCTGTTGCCAAGCCGGCATACCCTGACACCATACCAGTGTCTCTTTGGCAATCTGACCGGTCGGAACGAACGGACGCAACTGTTCTGCTGTGTATGGGCCGTATTGCTTGCCTCCGATGGCAAGAAAATAGGCATTCGCTTTGGGAATAGGAGGCGGCACAGGTTGGTTGGCGGTCGCATTCGCAGTGTTCATCATCTGCGGTATCTGTTGCATCATAGCCATGCCCATACCAAACTCCACCACTTTGTCAAACATACCTGAATCAGTCATAGCAGTACATGTTTTTAGGGTTATTTCAAATTAGCGAGACAGGTCTTCAGATCCGTCCATTCGGGAGTTCCCTGACGCCAGACCTGTGTGTTCTCGTCAATCACATCCACGATGGCAAGCCCTTTGAGTTGTTCTAATGAAACAGGACCTTTCTGCGCACCGTTGATGAGCACAAAGAACTGCGCTTGCTCACGTGCTTTGCGGGCTGCGGCTTCTTTTTCCAGTACGGCTTGCCGCTCAAAAACAGGCAGCACGGTATGATCCGGCACATAACCTTTGGCGGTGGGCATGGATTGAAAACCCTGAATATTCTGCACTGCCTGTTGCGTCATCTGCTGGTTTGCACCCGAAGCAACAGATTTCTCTGCGGTGTAGAATCCTTGCGCCATAAGCGCATCAAAATCATTCGCATTCATAATGGCTGGTGTTTGTCTGTTTTACATTCCCGGAACGGGTGGAGGGGTCATGCCGGTGGGCGGAGCGGGAGGGGTCTGCGGCATCTGGAACAGGGGTGCCAGTGCAGGAATAGTTCTGGCAGCTGCCCATTGCGGCATTCCTTGTGTCCAGACCATCGTCTGGGCGTTGATCTGCCCTGCCTGAACCATCTGGAACAACATGTTCATGTCGCACGGACCCGTCTGCTGGTTGTTGACCAGCACGAAATAGGCTGCTGCTTGCTGCGTGGGAGGAGCAGGAGGTGTCTGACCCGGCATTGGCGGAGGTGTAGGAGCGCCGGCCTGGGTAACCTGGTTGTTGAATGCATTGCCCATGTTACCCATCATCTGACCCATCTGACCGGCCATGCCGGAAGCCATACCCATACCCATCATCATGCCGGCCGGGTTCATGCCGCTGCCGTTGCCCATGTCCATAGCGGACATGTTGCCCAGGCTCTCCATGCCGGTACGCATCACCTCGCCTTGTACGTTGACGGTGTGTGCGCCGATGTATGCCTGCTCTGCCGCCAAACCGCCGCGGTGACCCGCCACGTCGGTCTGCATATGCTGGGCGTACTGCGATTCCTCGCGCATACGTGCGAGCATATCTTCCTGATGCTCCAACTGCATATCGGCCATGCGGGCTGCCGACTGGTTGCGGATATTGGCATCGGTAGCCATCGTGCTGCGCTCGATCTCATAGGCAAGCAATGCGTTCTTCTCTTTCTCCAGATTGAACAGGTGCGCCTGCTGCTCGGTGATGCGCTCAAGAGCCTGATAACTGTCGCTCGCCTGATTGTAGCGGATCTCGGAAATCAGCACATCCGATGCGAACACGCCGAAACGGTGGGCTATCTTGTTCTGGATACGGTTGAGAATGTACGGACCTATCTGACCGATGAGCGAATTGAAATGCATCACAAAGATTCCCGTGTCTTTCGGTGCATTGGCTATAATCTGCTGCACTTCCTGTGCTACCAGCGTCTGCATCTTCTCGAACAACTCATCCAGCGTGGTGTCGCTGCCGCCCCATGTCTCAAACATATATTTGATGTCCTCGGGATTGCGCGAAACCTCAAATACAATCGAGCCGTCCACTGCCACCTCTACGTTATATGCCTTGTATTCGGGCTCTGCCGGTACGACGCGGAAGAACGGAAGCGTGAATTGCAACTCCATGTTCTTGGCCAGATTGATGAAATAGATCTCCGACTGGAACGGAGTGCCGCCTGCATAAGCGGTACCGATGATATTCGCCAGCACAGGCATGTTGTCCGTCTTGATCACATCATTATACGGACCGAAGATTACATCGTATTGCCCGTTGGTGTTGGGGTAGAGGAAGATAGCCGCTTGCCCCGGACGCACGTTCAGACTACTGCCGGTGCGGATAGCGTTCTCTTTCTTCGTAGAGTTGGCTTCCTGACCTGCCGGACGCCATTTCCATATCAGAAAATCTTTCTCGTCACAACGAATGGCGTCCATCAGACCGCCTTCGTTTGTTTTCTTACCTAAACCGAAAAGTCCCATAATTATTTACAATTTAGTTATTTACAATTTAGTTATTTACAATTTACTATTCAAATACCGTGCCATTATCGGTACTGCTCCACAATCTTGTTCAGCTTCTCCTCTACTTTCGCTTTGCTGTAGCGGCTGGTGCTGCGGTTGGAGGCGAAATGCAATGCCTTCTTGGCAATAAACTGTTGTGCAGGACTGACCATTCCCGCCTCGCACATCAGCTTGACGCACTCTTCCATGTAGTCGTAGTATTCCTTGTCCGTAGGCTTGGCCTCCACGTTGATATAAGCCTCCGCCTGGTCGTAATCGCCTACGGAGAGCAGGTAGTTGTACAATCCGTGGTTCAGCGGCTGGGTATAGGCACCCTGACCATAGTATTCCACCAGCGCCTTGGCGTCTTCCCACATCCCTTCGTCCAGATATTTGCTCAGCAGCGTGACGTAGCCTTCGATCACTTCGTCCTTGTCGTTCTTGTATCCTACTACGTAATTGCGTGCCTGCTTCAGGTTGTCTTTGTCCACAGCCGTGGTTACTGCGGCTACACAGCGGTCGGCATTGTTGGCTGCCGTGTCGCGGAAAGCAATCAGCACTCCGCCTGCTACCAGCAATGCAATCACTACGCAGGCGGCAATCACTATCGTTTTCATATGCTCGCTCAGCCAGTTCTTGCGACCGCTTTTATCCTTTTGCGCTTGAATGGAGGCGTACAAACCGTCAAACTCATCCGCAAACGGCTTCAGCTGTTTGTCGTTCGGGAAGGAGACTTTGATCTTCTCAATAATCTCCTGATATTTGATCAGGTAGGCATCAGCCAGAGGGCTGTCTATTTTCTGAATACGCGGCTTGAGTGCTGTCACAAATTCCAGCAAGTCTGCTTTGGAATTTGGCAACGGAAAGGTCTCTATAGCCTGGCATTTGTCTTTGTCAGACTCGCATTGAGCCAGCAATGCGGCTAATATCATCGAACTGCTGTTGGCGGCTATCTCGCTGAACTCATAGCCGCATTTGGGGCATACGGATGCCGATTCGGGCACTACTGCTCCACAATTGGGGCAATGCTGCACTTCTCCGCCTTTGGTCTTATATTCACTCATGATAAATTATGATTTAGTTTTTACTTTTCTTTTTATCGGTATCAACTCGCAAATTAACGCAAGTCGGAAAACACTCCAGTATAATAAGTCTATATTGGATGTTGTTGATATATCCATATAATGGAGATCCACTTGAATAATATCTGACACTTGTGTGATAGCGGTCGCCCTTTTCGTTTAAATGTAAGTTCTGCAACTCAAATCCGTATGCGCGCAGGTCTTCTAAAATCTGGTAGGCTAACGAATAGGCGTTCTCCCAATCAGAAGCTGAGAAATGATAAAGAGTCCAGTTGTATTTGCAGTTGAAAGTTGAAACAGTTATAGTGCTCTGATAGCATTTCCCAATCTCGCACCTTATCTCATCTTTATTATATTTGTCAAAACAATCCTCGCCATAAACAGCAACTATCTTCTTTTTCTGCTTGGCAGCCGATTCAGACCATTTCACATCTTTCATTCCTAACGGATAGCGCAGCAGGTCATGAATGGGAATAATTCTTTCTTTGGAGTTATCATCTGCCTTAGATGTCTGGGCAAACAGGCTTCCCGTTCCAATTACTATACAACACAATATACTAATTAGCCGTTTCATGGCTTTCTTATCTTATTGCTGGTTGGAAATGGGGATATTCTTTATCTCCAAGTTACAGTCTTTACTCGAATTAGGAAAGTAGAAAGGACAAGTAAACGAAACGATTTTAGAAGCATCCTCATCGAACCTGTTAATGATATATTTTAATTTTGTGAACGCACCGGATGGAATCGTATATCTGGTGCCCTGATAGTACGCCCCCATCGGAATATCATCTCCTCCAATCGTTGCACTCAGCTGTGTCCCTTTGTAGTTGTTACCCGCATTGTCATAGATAACAACTTGTCCGCCACGAATAATTCCACTTATATTTTCTTTTTTATTATTGTAGATGAAAATGGTAAGGAACACGCGACTGCCGCTGCGAGTACATTGTGTCACTTTGAAACTGATACCCGGATCTCCATCCCAATATACTTTGTATCCCGTTTGAGGCTTGGGAGCAGATGCAGACTGATTAGACTGTGTGTTGCTTCCGGGAGCAGGAGGCACTGTAACCTGTTTGGGTGGGTTGGCTGCGGGGTTTGTACTAACAGGTGCAGACGATGCAGCCGAAGAAGTGATACCTGTCTTCAGTTCCACTCCCAACAGGTTGCCTGCCATGGTAGTACAACCGATCTGGATATCCTGTGCCGTGGCTTTCATCAGCTGGTTCTCTGCCCGTAAGGTCCTGGCTGTCTCCACATCAATAATCTTGGCGGTGCAAAAAATCATGGTGGAATCCACTTTCACGGCTTCTGCCACCAGTACATATTGTGCTCCGGTCAGTTTTCCCAACTCCTTGATCTGCTCGTCACTCACCAAACCGGTACGTTGGAAATTCTGTTCACCTAACAGCGACTCCAGGTCCGTGCGGTCATAGCCTTCATAGCCTTCCGCCTCGGTGATGGCTTTGGCAAGGCTGGTGCGCAGCATCAGCTTGTGGGCGTATGAAATCGTACCCATTTTGTCAACAGTTTCCAGAATGGCCACTTTCTTGACTTGCGGCTGCTGCGGCTCTGTCTTTTTGATGTCTCGTCCGAACATCGGCAAGAAAGTCATACCCAGAACGAGGAATAAAGAAATTGCTTTTTTCATTCTGTCAAGTATTGTTTGATGGTTGCTTGGATTTGCGGAATCATTTTATCATATGCCTCTGTAGCGGCTTCGTCAAAACCCGCTGTATGACGGCCTTTTTCGGTCAGCAAACCTTCATACCGCCTCTGTCTGAAATTGCCGCGGTCTATCAGAATCGTAACTTCCACTTTGACAGCGTAATAACTGATGCTCCCGAAGTCCGTTTGCTGCATATCCAGTGTCTGTCCTGTTACACTTACTGCCCAGTCGGCGTCTGTGGGGGTGTGTACAACGAGGTAGCCGGCTTCATACAACGCATTCGCTATCTGTGTACGGACGCCTGTGTAGGTGTAGCCGCCGGCAATGGTGTTACACTCTATATATACGCGTTCCTGAACCGCAGACCCTTTTTTGGCGGCTTTCTTTCCACCTGCTGACAGGTCTGTGCAGGGTATGCACAGCAGCACCAGTGCAAGAATAATGGTGATATGCGGATATTTTAGTACCATTCGGGCGCAAAAGTACAAAAAATATTTTGCATATGCAAATTTTTCTGTATTTTTTTGCGTTTTATGGTGAAAAGAGAGGCAAAGGGAGCCTATTTACTCGAACATCAGACTGATTCCTATCTGGCTGTAGTTGCGAATGTTCCGGAACTGGCCATAAGGGCAGTTGCCGTGGTAGGCGCGCAGACCGAGGGCGATACGGGAGAAATAGCCGTCGTACCCGGGCGTGTTATAACGCGCGCCCATAAATATATTATAGGTGAACGTGCGCGAGTCGGCAGGTTTAACGGGGGTCGAATCGGTATTTAATGTGTTCAGGTCATACCCATAGACAGCGCGGTTGCGGATCTCGGCTGAAGCGATGCCCTGAAACCCGTGCTTGGAGGTTGGGGATTGGTATTGGTATTGCAGGTACAACTCCCACGGCGAATAGCGCGGAGTAGCCAGCGAGGCATCGCCGTCCCAGGGGTCGATGTTATACCATCCGCGCTGCCATAATACCATCAGCCCCACGCGCAAACAGTGGTTCTCGGCGTAGCGGTTTTCGGCTTCGTTGAGAGTGAAAACAAATTCCGTATAGTTATAGGATACATTCACGCGTTTGAGGGCGTGACCTTCTTCCACTTTCTTGACCTGCAGCTCGTCACCTATGTGCGTGCTCTCGTGCTTGAATGGGCTCCACTGAACGGAGTAGTTCTTCACAAAGCCGCGGTTGAGGCGGTGGAGAAAAGTGACGGTAGCAAAACCGATACGGTAATCGGTATCTACAATAGGCGACGTCCTGAAATCATAGAAATCCATCCATAGGTTCGCACTCATTGCCAGCGTTACCGAGAGTGCATAGGTCGAGTCCTTGACATTGCCGCACCACAGCGGCAGGTTGATGCCGAACAAACCCATCGTCTGCCATCGGTAGGAAGCGTTGCTATGATTACCCCAATCGTAGGAAGGATGGTTGGTGGAATAGGGAATATCCATCCTTACGAAATTAGGGTGCATATCTGCATACAGACTATGACCGAACGGAGAATAGCGGAAGAGTCCACGCCCGAACGGCGTGGACTCTGCGCTAAGCGTCATCGCTACAAGCGCAAACAGCACTATGAGCGATTGCCTTTTCATTGATTAGCAGTAATCGTTCGAGTTTACGAGATTAGAATTTGTAGCGAACACCAAGGGTGATACCATCGTACAATCCAAGAGTGTTGAAGCCGAAGCCTCCATCATTGTCAGCGTGTTTTCCTACAACACCGATAGTCGGACGATAATCCAACGAGAGTTGCAGCGGGAACCAGAAGTCATACTCGATACCGAAATGACCTGCGGCACCTACAAACCAATCCGGAGCCTTAAAACTATAGATACCGGCAGCACCACCGACACCCATATACCAGTGCCACTCACCCTTCTCGTTCCAAGGTACAGTTGCACCGAACGGATCGATCCAGTCGTATGTTACTTTTCCGTTGATACCCCAACCTCCCAGAACAGGAATGTTAGCGGATACATCCAACATGTTGGTCTCACCGAAACCATGCTGGTAACTGAAACCGAGACCGGAACCAAGGTTAACACCCACGGCGCGAGGCTGTGCATAAGCCATAACACTTGCCAAAGCAAGAACGGCTACGAATAAATACTTTTTCATACTCTTTTTGTTTTTAAAATTGTTTGTTATTATAAACGAATGAAATAGCTTTTTTATCTGAGTTTCTTATAGCCATATTGAGCGCGGGCACCCAGTTGCTCCTCAATGCGGATTAACTGGTTGTATTTCGCCATACGGTCGGTACGACTGAGCGAACCGGTCTTGATCTGACCGCTGTTGGTGGCTACTGCGATATCGGCAATAGTGGTGTCCTCGGTCTCACCCGAACGGTGCGAGGTGACGGTGGTGTAGCCGTGACGGTGAGCCATCTCGATAGCGTCCAGCGTCTCGGTCAGCGAACCAATCTGGTTAACCTTGATAAGAATACTGTTGGCGGCACCCATCTTGATACCTTTCTCCAGGAACTTCACGTTGGTCACGAACAGGTCGTCTCCTACCAATTGGCAACGGTCGCCGATACGCTCGGTCAGCTTAACCCAGTTGTCCCAGTCGTTCTCGTCCAGACCGTCCTCGATAGAATCAATCGGATATTTGGTAATCAGTTGCTCAAGGTAATCAATCTGCTCAGCAGCAGTCAGTTTCTTGCCGTTCGGGTCTTTCTTCTTGCCGTCCTTGAGCTGGCGGTAGTCGTAGTACCACTCGCCGTTCTCGCAGGTGGCGAACTCGCTGGCTGCGCAGTCCATCGCAATCTTGACATCCTTGCCCGGCTCATAGCCTGCGTCTTTGATGGCTTGGATAATACTGTCCAAAGCGTCCTCGATGCCGTTCAGCGCAGGAGCGAAACCGCCTTCGTCACCCACGGCTGTACTCAGACCGCGTTTCTTCAGCAGCTTGGCCAGTGCGTGGAAGACCTCGGCACCCATACGGATTGCTTCACGCTCGCACGGTGCACCCACCGGACGAATCATAAACTCCTGGAAGGCGATAGGAGCGTCGGAGTGAGCACCGCCGTTGATGATGTTCATCATCGGCACAGGCAGAACGTGACCGTTTGCGCCGCCGATATAGCGGTACAGAGGTATCTCCAGATACTCGGCAGCAGCGTGCGCGCAAGCCAGACTCACGCCCAGAATAGCGTTGGCTCCGAGTTTGGATTTGGTGGGAGTGCCGTCCAGCTCCAGCATCTTCTCGTCGATGGCGCGCTGCTCCAATACAGATATTCCTATCAGTTCGGGAGCGATAATCTCATTGACGTTCTGAACGGCTTTCAGGGTACCTTTGCCCAGGTAACGGGCTTTGTCACCGTCGCGAAGTTCCAATGCTTCGTTCTCGCCGGTGGAAGCGCCGCTCGGCACACTGGCACGACCCATAACGCCACATTCAAGTGTTACTTCTACCTCAACGGTAGGATTTCCGCGCGAGTCCAATATCTCGCGGGCATGTACGTTTTCAATAAACATAGTTTTATGATTTTTTTATTTTGTTTGTTTTATTAGTTTCTGCCGGTTTTAAGTCCGAATCAGGTGACCAACCTTTAGTCACCGGACACTTTGCGGGTGCAAAGTTACTGCTTTTTTTTGATATATGCAAGGGCGCGCGCGTTTTTTACTAAAAAATGTATTTTTTGCTTACCCGAATTTGCATATTTGAAAAAAAAGTACTATCTTTGCACTCGATTTCAAAACAACATCTTCCCCCCTTTATTTTCCTATTATTTCCACCGCTTACATAGCCAAATCAGACTGGCGAGACACTATCGAGAGAGAATCGAATCGGGATCGGATCGGGACCGGATCGGAATCGGATCGGAATCGAATCGGGGCCAAATCACCATCAGCATCCGCCAAACCTTGGCGGATTTAAACCCAAACAACAACCCATATGGCTAAAGCTACACTCAACAAGAAGTTCAAAACCTATACGGGCAAACTCCCGCCCAACAACCATCGTCTCTATATCACCAACCGGTTCGGCCAGGAGGTAATCTCGCATATGCCCGAGCACCGCGATCCTGACACCATAACGGAGGCGCAACGCCGTGCTTTCCAACTCATCAAAGAGGCCTCCGCCAAAGCCGATGCCGAACTACGCGACCCTGCCAAGCACGACGAGTGGCTGCAAAAATGGCACGACTCACTTTCCGACCGTCGTGCCAAACATTACAAAACCCTCCGTGGATTCGTCATCGCCTCCCTCCGCGCGCAACTCTAATCTCGCATCACATCGACCATATATGGGCGATTAAACACTTGCGGCGACATCTCTCTCGCCGCTGGTTGTTTTACATCGGTAAGCGACGGCTCGCAATTAATTGTGATAAAGTAAACTATGGCAAGCATCAACTACGTACGCAACTAACTCGCCGGTTTCTTCAATCTTGTATATCTTATAAGCAAAGTGAAAATCTTCTGCTATGAATTCTTTATACCCTGCATCAATCCAAGCTTGCTTGTAGCGTGCGTCAGGATAAATAGTGGCATATTTATCTAAAGCTCTAATGGCGTCATACAGACGGCTCTTTTTCTTTTCTACCGTATTTTCATCTAAGGTCGGGTGCAATGCCATAGAGATAGCATAGAACTCGGCTATCTGCACATGGACGTTCTTGTCAATACGAACTATCATGCTTTCGGATGATAAAAATCATGAATCATCTGAGAAATCTTTTTTTCAGATTCCTCAACGGACAGACTATTATTTTCCAATTCGGCAAGGAGTATCGTCGGGTACGGTACATTCACCTCGGTATTATAAGATGGTGTACGGTTGGATGATGAGATAACAGACGGACGCATAAATTATCTTGTTTGTTTCTGACATGGATTTCGTTTGCAAAAGTACTGCTTTTTTTTGACATGTGCAAATAAATCTGCTTTTTTATTCCCACGGCAAACTGAATTCTTCTGCGGAGACCTCTTTCAACTCATTTTGGGGGGGAGGAAGGGTGGGGGTATAGATAGCTTGGATGCTGTCGCACACACCTCTTGGATTTCTCAACAGCGGTCTCGTCGAGTAGAAACACTCGCCGGTTATTTCGGGGATAGTGCGGTTGACACGCATCTGGCGGGCTATCTCGTTGCCAACACCCCACGGCGTTTTCGGCCCGGCGTTCTCCAGCTTGTAGGGTGCCATGCCTACATATAATTTGCAGGCCGTCCCGCGCACTTCGTCCGCCCACCAGTGCGCCAGCACTTCGTAATCGGCTACCGGCTTGCCGATCTCCCAATAAAGCTGCGGCAGGACGTAGTCTATCCAGCCTTCTTTGATCCACAGACGTATATCGGCATAGAGGTTGTCGTAATTGGTGATACCGGCACGTGTGGCAGAACCCGTGCTGTCCACGGATGCGTTCCTCCACACGCCGAAAGGCGAGATGCCGAACTTGACGTCTGCACGGCACTCGCGGATGGTCATACTGATCTCCTCTATCGCCAGATTGACATTATCGCGCCGCCAGTCTTCGATGTTGTCGAAGCCTCTCGGATAGCGGGCAAACGTACCTGCGTCGGGCAGTTTCTGTCTGCCTGCCGGATACGGGTAGAAGTAGTCATCCATATGGATGGCTTCAATATCGTAGCGTGCGATAATATCCTGCACGATGGTGCATATCCATTCGCGTGTCTGAGGCAGGCCCGGGTCGAAATACCATTGTTTGTTGTAACACCAGAACCATTCCGGATAGCGCCGCATGATATGGTCGTGCGCCAGCATGGACGTATCAGTCCGGGCGAGGTTGACGCGGTAGGGATTGAGCCATACATGCACCTCCATCTGCCGTTTGTGCGCCTCCTCTATCGTCCATTCCAGCGGATCCCATGGCTGACTGCTGACTTCTGACGGCTGATTGCTCTCCCAACTCCCCTGTTTGCCGGTGAGCCAGTGTGAGACAGGTTCTAATTCGCTGTAATACAGCGCGTCGGCGGTCGGGCGGACCTGGAAGATGATTGCATTGATGCCGATGGCATGGAGCGAATCGAGCAGGAAGATCATCTCCTGCTGCTGCAATTCGGTGTTACCCACCGCCTCCGGCGTAGGCCAGTCGATATTCGCCACGGTGGCTATCCACGCTCCGCGGAAGGATATCTGCTCCCCCCCCTCTCCGGCTCTCCCCGCAAGGGAGAGGGAAAGAAGAAATAGTAATATGGTGAGGTTTTTTTTCGTCTTGTCGTTATGTCGTCATGTCGAGTTAGTTGATTACGCCATTCTCTACGTGGAAAATTTTAGCGTTCTCGCTGGGCTTGACAATCTCCGTCAGGTGTTCGCGGTCGGTGTCGGTGATAAAGATTTGGCCGAACTCCTCGCCCTGAACCATCTCCACAATCCGCTCCACGCGCTCGCTGTCCAAGCGGTCGAATATATCATCCAGCAACAGAATAGGCTTCTGTCCTTCTTTGTAATTAGGTCTGTATTCTGTATTCTGTACTCTGTATTCCCCTAAATACAAAGCCTGTGCCAGTTTCATGGCAAGGACGAAAGTGCGTTGCTGTCCCTGCGAGCCGACCTGCTTGACGGGATAGTCTCCGAGGCGCATGTCGAGATCGTCCTTGTGGATGCCCTGTGACGTCCATCCGAGAATGAGATCGCGTTGGCGGGTCTTGATATACGCTTCGCGGAGGTTGCGATCCTGCAACTGGCTCACGTATCTCAAAATAGGAATCTCTGAGTAATCTGAGTTATCTGAACCGGCTATTCGCCGGTAAACTTTCTCAAAATGCGGCACAAAGCCTTCAAAAAACTCCGTTCTTGCCTTGTAAATATACTCCGCCGGTTCAATCATCTGCCACTCTATTACTTCCAGCAAATCCGAACCATTTACCATTTGGCCATTTGCCGTTTTGTCCTTTTGGTCGGCGAGTTGTTTGAGCAGCGCGTTGCGCTGTTTGAGCAAGGCGTTGTAGCTGGTCAGACAATCCAGATAATGGCGGTCCAACTGGCTGATTACCACGTCCATGAACCGTCTGCGTTCGTCGGAACCGTCTTCTATCAGTTGTTGGTCGGAAGGACTGATCATAACCAGCGGAATGAGGCCTATATGGTCAATCAACCGCTGGTAGTCTTTCTTGTCTTTGCGGAACTGCTTCTTCACACCCCTTCGCAACCCGCAAGAGATAGTAAAACTCTCCTTTGTACATTGTACATTGTCCCTTTGTACATTATATGTGCCTTGCACCATCGCCATTTCTTCGCCGTGGGTGATATTCAAACTGTCTTGGCTGGTGTATGCCGACTTGGCAAAGCTCAGCAGATAAATAGCGTCCAGCACATTCGTCTTGCCCTGCCCGTTCAGTCCCACAAAGCAGTTGAGCTTGGGACTGAACTCCAAACTCGCCTCACGTATATTGCGGTAATTGATAATATTGAGGGATTGTAAAATCATATTAGGTCTGTACTCTGTCAGCGAACAAAGTGAACGGTCTGTATTCTGTCAGCGTAGCGGTCTGTTTATGCGTACGCCTCCACATCCTCTTGGGTAATCTCCGCACCGGCGAGGATGATGAGCCGTTCTACTACATTCCTTAGCTGGCGGATATTGCCTGTCCACTCCTTGCTCTGTAGAGCCTTGACAGCCTTCCCGTCAAACGATTTGACGGCTATTCCCTGCTCCGCGCAGATGCGCCCGCAGAAATAATCCACCAGCAGCGGAATATCCTCTATGCGCTCGTTGAGCGAAGGAACATGGATAGGAATGACGTTCAGGCGGTGGAATAAATCTTCTCTGAAATTGCCGGCAGCGATCTCTTTGTCGAGGTCTTTGTTGGTGGCTGCCAGCACACGTACATTCACTTTCACCGGTTTGTCCGACCCCACGCGTGTTATCTCGCTCTCTTGCAATGCCCGCAGCACTTTGGTTTGCGCGGCAAGTGACATGTCGCCTATCTCGTCCAGAAAGAGTGTACCTCCGTCGGCTTGCTCGAACTTGCCTGCGCGGTCTTTGACTGCTCCGGTGAACGAGCCTTTCATGTGGCCGAAGAGTTCGGATTCGATGAGTTCGGAAGGGATGGCGGCGCAGTTGACTTCGACCATCGGACCGTTGGCACGCGCCGATTGTGCGTGAATAAGGTGCGCCACCACCTCTTTGCCTGTACCGTTAGACCCCGTGATCAGCACACGTGCTTCGGTGGGTGCCACCTTGTTTATTATGTCGCGCACGTGTAGGATAGCGGCACTCTCACCGATCATCTGCGGCCCTTTGGAGGCTACTTTCTTGCGTAGTTGTTTGGTTTCCTGCTTGAGGTCTTTCGACTCCAGTGCGTTCTTGGTGGTGATGAGAATGCGGTTGAGGTCAAGGGGTTTGAGCAGGAAATCGTACGCACCGAGTTTGAGTGCCTGCACGGCCGTCTCGACATCCCCGTGACCCGTAATCATCACCACGGGCGCCTCGATGGGCTCCACCTCATCCCCTTGTGTGGGTGAAGAGCTCTGCTCGATCGGACTGCCTGTGGCCGTCCGTTGAACTATCGGGAGGGGTTGTTTGAGTGCCTTGAGCACTTCCAATCCGTCCATTCCCGGCATTTTGATGTCGGAATAGATCAGGTCGTAGGCGTTCTTGCGAGCCATATCCAAGCCTTGTACGCCGTTCTCGGCCACATCCACCTGGTGGCCTTCGTCCGCCAGAATCTCCCGCAAGGTGTTGCGGATACCGCGTTCGTCGTCTATGATAAGTAATTTAGCCATAAAACACAAATTTGGGTGCAAATTTACTACTTTTATTTGAAATATGCAAGACTTTCAGAAAATTTGCAGAAAAAACATTTTTAATTTGGCTATATGGAAAAAATGTTGTACCTTTGTGCCGTAATTATATGTCTTTGAGAAAAATGTTCTATAACATATAAAACCCAATTTTTATTTAATCCATTAAATCCTTATTATCATGAAGAAATTCTTCTCATTTGTTGCTGCTGTGCTTTTTGCAGGCAGTATGATGGCAGCACCTGTAGTCATTAACTACCCTGCCCAGGGTTACGCAAATGGTACCTCACTGGATGGTGTTGCTGTAACGGAAGGCATTGTGACAGTTACCCTTGCAAAAGGATCCGGAACAACCGCGCCTGCTTATTATGATACAGGAACCGGTGCTCGTACTTATGGGGGCAACACGATGACAATCGCTGCTTCGGAAGGTAAAATTACAGGCATTGAGTTTAATTTTACTCAAAACAACAAGGACTACACGGTTGATTCTGGTACATATTCCAAAGAAACAGCTATTTGGACAGGTGAGGCCGCGCAAGTTGTTTTCAATACTGAGAGCGGAGCGGGTCACAACCGTATTAAAACTATCACTGTTTATCTGAATGGCGAGACTCCTGAGGTTAAGGAGAATATCAAGGTTAATGTAGCTCAGGCTATTACTGCCGGTATGGCTCTTGACTCAATGGCAGTTTCTGACGACATTTATGAAGTAACCGGCTATGTGGTAAATGCTGAGCCGTACAACTATCAGTATAAGAACCAGATTTGGTTCATGGCTGATGATGCAGCAAATTCAGGTGAACAAGTATTTGAAGCATATAGCTGCTATATGTATGACGGTAACGAACTTGTGCAAGCACTCGATGGTGACAAGGTAACATTGGTTGGTCATCTAACCAAATATTACAATAGAAATGAGGCTAAGTTTGTCGTTGAGATTAGCGGTGGAAAGGCAAGTTTCGTAGAGAAGATTGATGCAGACCACACTATCCCGGCAGAGACGATTGATACGGTTACTGTTACTGAGGCTATTGATATTGCAAAAGCATTGACTCCTGAAAAGGGCAAGTCGGCTTCTACCAGCAAGACTTATGCTGTAAAGGGCTTTGTCGTAGGCACATCTACGAAGACTGAAAAAACATGGTATATGGCTGATGAGGCTGATGCTTACGGCGAGTTCCAAGCATACAAATGCGCTTCGGTGGACAAAGATGTTGCAGAGGGTGACTTTGTAATCGTAACCGGTAAGATCCAGCACTATTATGGTGAAGGAAGCAATGGAGAATACCATACTTATGAAATCTCCGGCGGTGCGCTTGTTCATGCTGAGGCTCCGCAAGGCATTGAGAATATCACTCTGACCGAGAAGGCACAGAAAGTGGTAGTTGACGGCGTTGTGTACATCGTTCGCGACAACAAACTCTTCAACCTCCAGGGCGCGCAAGTACGATAAAGACCGCCTTTGTCAGTTAGTGGTCCGGTTGTTTCGCAGACAGACCGCTAACACAGACAGATAGAACAGCTCCGTAGCAATGCGGGGCTGTTTTTGTAAACTGGACTTTGCAAAGAAACTTTTGTTGTGTGAAAAGTTTCCAAGTTTCTTGCGTATCTCAAAAAAAAGCTGTACCTTTGCACCCGTTTTTAGCCTGAATGGCTGGATGACTAGTAGCCTGAATGGCTGGATGACTAGTAGCCTGAATGACTAGATGACTAGTAGACTAGTAGACTAGATGACTACTAAACTATAATAAATAGCACTTATACGATGGAGAATTGCGACCAACGGGGAAATATTATCAAAACAGCAGGAGAAATGTTCTTCCGCCTCGGTATCCGCAGTGTCTCGATAGATGATATCTGTCGCGAATTAGGAATCTCGAAAAAGACATTTTATGTTTATTTTCCGTCCAAAGACGAGCTTGTGGCACAATTGTTGCATAGCAATGTGGAGTATATATCCGGCAAGATGAATGAACTGCTGCAGTTGCACCATTTCCGTCAATTGGTGGCGAAGTTCTTGAAACACCAGGAGGCAGATAAGAACGATGTAAGGCGTGTGCCGCAGTTGGTTTATGATTTGAAGAAATACTATCCCCGTCAGTTTGCGGAATTTCAATTGGAATGCTTTCAGACTCAAAAGGAATATATCCGTTTATATCTGGAGCAGGGCCAGCAGGAAGGTCTCGTGCGCGCGAACCTTAATGTGGAAGTAACTGCCACGCTGTTTGCCAAGATTCACAACGATGCCGTCCGTGATGTGGAACAAATAGAGGCTCACGGGCTGAATATGCACCAGTTGGGGAACACGGCGATGGATATTTTCGTGCGCGGCGTACTGAGCGAAGAAGGGAGGAAACTGTATCAATAGACCGCTTGCGCTGATAGAGTATAGACCGCTTGCGCTGATAGAGTATAGACCAATCATGTGTATGCTGATGAAGGGTTGGTCGAAAAATGTAAACTAACAAAACAACCATATGAAGAGACAATTTTTAGTATTATTCGCAGTTGCGATGATTTGGACTCAGCCGATGTCGGCAGAGGATCATGTGATGGCGGCGACAAGAACCCCAAAGTCGCGCACACAAAGCGAGTTGCCAGCTGCATTAAGTCTGAGCCTGGATGAGGCGCAGGAGTATGCCGTGAAGCAAAACAGAAGCCTGAAGAACGCCTCGCTGGCCGTTCAGGAAGCCTATGCACAACGCTGGCAGACCATAGCCGCGATGCTGCCGCAGGCAGACGGAAGTTACAGTTACAGCAACTATCTGGGCTATAGCGCAACCTTGTCGATGATGGGTAATGATGTGAAAATCAATATGCCTAATGTAGGCGCGCTGGGAGTGACGGCTACTATCGGCATCAATGGTCAGGGGATAGTAGGCGTGTTGCTGAATAATATTGCAATCGATATGAGGAAGATTGCACTGGAGAAATCCGAAAACGAGTTGCGCAGCAGTGTGATGAGCAGTTATGTGAGCGTACTGGCATTGCAGAGTATTTCCAATCTTCTGGACTCCAGTTTGATGAACATACAGAACCTGGAACAAATCACCCAGAACTCGGTGAATGCCGGAGCCGCCGAGCAGACGACAGCAGACCAGATCCGCGTGCGCGTCAACACACTCAAGAACTCCATCCATACCCAGCAACGGAACATAGAGTTGGCTACCAACAGCCTGAAAGTGTTGCTGGATGTACCGGCGGAAACCGAGCTGAGCCTGACGGATAATATAGATGATATTCTCTCGCCGGAACGTGTGCTGACACTCCTCGGAGAGGATTTTGATATCCATAACAACCTCACTTACCAGCAAGTAGCCAAGTCAACCGAGTTGGCGAAACGTAATGTGCATATGGCAGGTTGGGCGTACGGACCGACGGTAGCATTGGCGTACAACTACGCCAACCAGCAGTACTACGGCGAGGGCGGTATGCGTATGACGCCTCCTAACACCGTGCAGGTTTCCGTCAAAATGCCGTTGTGGTCGTCCGGCAAGCGTGCCGCAGGAGTGGTAGAGAAGAAAATAGCCTATGAGGAAGCCAAGAACACCCTCTCCGAGACTACTGACAACCTGGCTATCCAATACCGCCAGCTGCGTTTCAACCTGACGAACGCCTACGAGACATACATGAACGAGAAAGACAATATCGAGGTGACTCAACGCGTGTTCAACTCGGCAACTGAGAAATACAAATGGGGTGCAGCCAGCAATCTGGAGCTGACTAACGCCAGCAACGATCTTATCAATGCCCAGTCCACCTATGTGCAGGCGATGCTGGAACTGGTCAACGCACAATCCGAACTCGAGGAGTTTTTGAATAAATAACCTCGTCATGATGTCATGACGACATATCGACATAACGAAAACATTATCATATGAAAAAGATTTTAATTTACTCACTTGCTGCGCTGACATTAATGGCTTGTGGCAAGAAAGCAGACAGCACAGCGTCAACGGAGGAAGAGCGCGTAGAACAAGTACGCACGGTAGTCCTTCAGCCCCGTCAGATCGAGCGTGTAATCAGCGTTTCCACCAACCTGCAAGGTTATCTTACGCAGAATGTGGCACCGTCTCTCACCGGAAAAATCGAGCACATCTACCGCGAGGTGGGCGACAAGGTGAAACAAGGCGACAACCTCGTCCGCATGGACCAGACACAGTACAAGACGACCAAGATTACTATGGCTAATCTGGAGATAGAGAAGAACCGTATCAACCAACTGCTCCGCAGCGGCTCGGCTACCCAGCAGCAGTACGACCAGATTATCACGCAGTATAACTCGACCAAAGAGCAGTTGGAGTTTCTGGAGACCAACACGTACGTCAAAGCTCCGTTCCAAGGCGTGATTTCCGCCAAGAACTATGAGGACGGCGAGCTCTACAGCGGTCAGCCGATATTGATCCTTACGCAGATTGACAAGCTCAAAGCCCTTGTGGCTATCCCGGAGACCTATTTCCCGCTCTTCAAAGAGGGAATGAAACTGACGCTTTCGTCTGAGATTTATCCGGACAAAACCTTCCCTGCAACCGTGGAAATCGTTTATCCGACGATAGATCCGTCCAGCCACACTTTCCAATGCAAGATTGTTATCCCGAACGACAAGAACCTGCTTCGCCCGGGAATGTATGTGACGACCACTATCGGTTTGGGCAAGGCGGACGCTCTCGTTGTGCCTTATCAGAGTGTGGAGAAACTCGTCGGCGCCAACGACCGCTATGTCTTCATCGTCGAGGACGGCCGCGCAAAGCGTGTGTCCGTAGAATTGGGACAACGTTTTGACCAAGATATAGAGATAAACGCACCGGAGATTGTAGCCGGCGTAGAGGTGGTGACAACCGGCCAGCACAAACTTGTCGATGGCGTAAAGGTAAATGTTGTAGAATAAAAAATCTCTTTCTGGCTAAGAGAACCCTCCCTCGGGACGTAAAAACGTGTTTTTGCGGACCGAAGAGCGAGGGCATCCGAGTAACTACCCTTAAAACGTAGTTTTGAGGCGATTACGAGGATAGCCAGCGCGACATGGCAATATATAAAACAGCAATCGAAAAACCGGTAACGACCGTCCTCATCTTTGTGGCGGTTATCGTCATCGGTATCTACAGTTTCCTCAAGCTGCCTATCGACCAGTTCCCTGAGATGGACCCGCCGTATATCACGGTGATGACCACTTATCCGGGTGCATCGGCATCTGAGATGGAGACCAACGTGACGAAGGTAATGGAGAACGCCTTGACCTCCGTCGATCACCTGAAACATATCACCTCGCAGAGCAAAGACAACATCTCCGTTGTCACGCTCGAGTTGGAGTGGGGCGCTAACATGGACGAGGCGGTCAATGATGTGCGTTCGTTCGTCGATATGGCGGCAAACAACCTGCCGGACAACTGCTCCAAGCCTGTGATTTTCAAACTATCTACGAGTTCAATGCCTATCTGCCAGTACTCCATTACGGCGGATGAGACCTACGCAGGGCTGGACAAGATATTGAACGACGAGGTGATCCCGCAACTGAACCATATCGACGGAATCGGAAACATCTCCCTCTCGGGTGCGCCAGACCGTTATGTGTATGTCAATATCGACCAGCAGAAACTCGATGCGTACGGTCTGACGCTTGAGCAGGTGGGGCAAGTCGTTACGGCGAACAACCTCAACCTCTCGTCCGGAACTATCAAGATGCCGCAGGAGCAGTACCAGATGCAGGTGCGAAGCGAGTATATCGAGTCGTCGGAGATTGAGAACCTGATGGTAACAATGACGTCGCAAGGGCAGCAGGTCTTCATCCGCGACATCGCAACTGTGAAGGATACCATCAAAGACCTCTCGCTCGATGAGAAAACCAACGGCCGTGAGGCGGTGCGTCTTGTCATCGCCAAGCAGACAGGTGCCAACACTGTACAGGTCTGCAAAGAGGTGCGCGAGGAACTGGCGAAGATACAGAAACAGCTGCCGACCGACGTGAAGATAGAGAAGATCTACGACTCCTCGGAAAACATCCAGAACTCCATCAATTCGCTGGAGGAGTCTGTGCTCTATGCTCTTCTCTTCGTGGTGCTCGTCGTGCTCTTCTTCCTCGGCAAATGGCGTGCGACACTGATTATCGGTATTACTATCCCTATCGCGCTGATTGTGGCGTTTATCTACCTCGGTCTGGCGGATTCGAGCCTGAATATCATCTCGCTCTGTTCGCTTACTATCGCTATCGGTATGGTGGTGGATGACGCCATCGTGGTGCTGGAGAATATCACGCGTCACGTGGAGCGTGGCGAGGATCCGCATGAGGCGTCTATCTACGCTACTAATGAGGTGTGGGTGTCTGTCATCGCAACGACCC